>Ga0265327_10000038_pt1 | contig 292416 bp, 222 predicted proteins | sample 41621metaG_FD_202089 | JGI IMG/M metagenome (GOLD analysis project Ga0265327, IMG submission 202089) | Rhizosphere microbial communities from Carex aquatilis grown in University of Washington, Seatle, WA, United States - 4-16-21 metaG | ecosystem: Host-associated > Plants > Roots >...
TGCCTGATTGGTAAAAGGTACTATAACACAAAGTAAACAGATCAGTAACGGACAGATTCTCATAGGTGGAAAATTAAGGGTTAGTGGAACTGGTCATGAAGATAGTATTTTATGTTATTTATTTAGAAAAGCACTGTGTCATTGAATTGAAAAAAATGGTCTGAAGTTTGATAAAATGGACCAGGGAGAACGCGATTGGTATTTTAATTGAAATAGGTTTTATGCTTTAAGGTTTGATTGGATGCATCGCACCATAAATACTAGGTTACAAGTATAGAAATCTGCTTTACTTTTTATGTCGCTTTTATTATGTAATAACTAAGGGGCGCTACTTGCACATAAACATTTTTGGGTCCCTATAAAAACTAAGGGCTAATCAAAGTGAACCGGAGTGTCTGCCTCCTGGTTGCGGAAACTATTTGCAGTAAATATTCCCCGCCCTGTAAGTCTATTAAAGATATTGGGATATTGCCTTCCGTAGCATTCTGGCTTCTTTCAGAATACAATTTTATTACTTTTCCAGCAACATCACAAATGGCAATATTAAAGTTTTCATTAAACAATCCTCGTAAGTGCAGCCCTTCTCCTGCCGTGACCGGATTAGGGTAAAGCAGGGCTTCAAATGAAAACGGCATGCTTGATTCTACCTTTAAAGCATGTATCCAAAAGTTTAGGGAATCGTCTTCAAAACTACTTAGTGGAAATCCATCCCACGCAAAGGTCCCCGGATATCCACCAAATACGGAATCGTTTTTGATGGTAAGGTATCGATTGCCACAAGCAGTGATATGGAAGTCTGCAGTGTCTTCGTAAGGATACTCTTTACTGGTATTTCTATTCATTAGGAAAATGAAAGTATCCGCAGGCAACTTGTAAAACCCTACAATGCCCAGGCGGCAATCGACACCATCGGTGCCCCAAATGATAATGGTATCCTTGGGGATTCTTCCAAAATAGTTGCGTAACGGCTTGAACAGAACTCCATGTTGGTTTGGAGTTAGACCAGTTACTACCCCTTTAACAACAACAAACGCATCTGTGCTAAAGCCCGGCAGTTGATAGTAACTAAATACTTGGCGCAAGTCAGTAAGGAAATCAGGCGGCGGTGGACCGCAACTGCAGGCTTTACTGGAAAATATATTTAATAGCATCAAGAATGCAACTATTACTGCTATTTGTCTATTCATATCTGCGGAATATTAGGGGGCAAGAAAAATGCAAGAAAATGCCCCAAATTACCATAAATTCTTCCGCTATTGTCCTTATATTACATTTGTTAGCCCAGGGCGGATATTTTAAATTTCTTGTTTGACTCATCTTAATAAAGCACTCATTCATTTTTGATGATGTTCAAGCACTTAAATTTAAGACTTACAATCTGTTATTCAATATTGGCAGCGATATGTGGATGCTGTAATTCTGCAAATGGCCAACAAATTAGAGTCAATCGCCTTTATAATTTTTCAAATGATACAGGTTTAGCCAGTGCTGTATCGAATTTAGTAACAGACACTAATCGGTTTTTCATTGTAGGTTCAACAAGAACATTAGGTGTGTCAAATGAACAAGCTTTTTACGCTGGCCTTGACTATTCTGGTAATGTAGAGTGGCAACATAAAATAACATTTCCAGGGAAATATAATTCAGTTGGAGGTTTTGATATTCTCGCAAGAGATGGCAAAAATTATATCTGTGGTGGAGCTGTTGAGGATTTTACGATTAATTCAAGAGTTAGAATTGTTTATCCTTATTTATACCGGTTCGATGCAAATGGGGACTCATTATTCTCCAAAGTTTACCAAGACACTATAGTTTCATCAACATTTAATTCTGTTGCGAGTGATCAGTTAGGAAATATTATTGCCGCTGGTACTATTACTGGAAATACCTTGTATTCGGATGGAAGTGGTGGTTATGGATATGATTCTATTAGTACCTGGCTTGTAAAATTTGATTCAGTCGGGTATAAAATTTGGGAACATAAGTTGTTTACCGTATCCCTTAAAGTTGCAATAAGCACCGTCAATAAGTTAATCATATCAAGCGACCAGGCTAGTTATTATTTTGCTGGTGATCGTATAAATCCGGATTCGGCACTAGCATTGTATCCTTCAATTACTAAAACCGATTCGTCCGGAAATTTAATTTGGAGCAAATTCTTACCATGTGGCTACCCCGCATTTAATTCACAGAGTTATAATGTTGATATTATACCAGACAAAAGTGGTGGTTGTTACTTTGCAGCTACCTACTCCGTATATCCTAGAAGTACAAAAGGTGAGATACAATTTTATTATTTGCTTTTTGGACAAATAAATTCACTTGGTGATACTGTTTGGACCAGAAAATACACGCGTGATAAGAATTGGATGGCCGTTAGCAATCGCATAGCATTATCAAAAGATGGGTATTTAATTATAAGTATTCTTGCTAGTGGTGATGGAACTTATACTGCTAATTACGAACGGCCAGCGCTAATTAAAGCAGATACCTTTGGTAATGTACTTTGGTATCGAGAAAAAGAACGAATACATAATTTTAATCCGCAACAATTTCTGCCTACCTTATCAATTGCGCCCAATAATGCAATCGTTCAAGCCGGATATGTATATAATGTGTCTCCTAGTCCAGGGATTTATGATTCTGTAGGTGCTGTTTCATGGATTGTTATTTCGGATTCTAGTGGTCTGAGCCGGGACATTGATACATTTTTAGATACACCGGATTATCTTTTAGCGGTTAATCCTTTTAAAGGACCCGATGAGTCAATTAATGTATTTCCAAATCCAGCAACTGATAATTTGAATTTAAGCAGAAGTGGAAATCAAGTTCAAAACATAAAACTGCAAATATTCGATTTGACTGGGAAAATCGTTCTATCTACAAATGTTCAGATGCATGAAAGCCCATCTAAAATTTCCTTAAGAAGTCTAATTCCTGGAACGTATATATATCGGATCATAACTAACACGGGAAGTGTAATGAATGGTTCAATAATAAAGCGGTAAAACTTCCTATCAACTATAATCCTGTTCAGCTTCTTAATGAAGCATTGTAAAATGCAGGCTTTGTTTCCTACTTTGAGATTTTACCTGAAGAGTATAAAATCCATCCGATAACCCTTTTACGGGCATAGAAATTTGCAGTTCCTTAGAACCGCTTTTGGCTCTTAAAAATGTAGCGATAGCTTTCCCGCAAAAATCCAAAATGCTGATTTGCATATCCACCTCAAAGAGTCCTTTGATATTAGTAGGTTTAGACAGTTGTTCCTATAAGCTTTCATAATTTCTGATTTTATACACAATCTCTTAAATTATAAGAGCGCGAAGAAAACCCATCCTTGAATCCAAAGTATACAACATCCATTCTTCAATCTGAGCATTTGAGCTATGATCGATACCATAGTGTTCAGATTAGTAAACGAAATCGGAGAAATTGTTTGTCAATCTAAACATATTGGAGCTGTTCTAGTCTTAGATCCAATTATTGTTTTCTTAAAACCGATAATTGATAATACTAATATTCGGGAAAATATTCGCTATATTTGCCCGAATATGGCAAGAGATAATGGTATAAATTCTACTGCTATTCAATTAGAGGAATGGATTTTCGCTCAACCGGAAGGAGCACTGATATTACCTCAAGAGGTGCCAGTTCTTGCTCCGCGTAAGACCATTAATAACCTGCTCGCAATGTTGGCACTGCAGCATAAGCTTGAGCGCATTGCAGCAGGTATCTACTATAAGCCAGAATATCATCCGCAATTGGGTATGCTTAGACCATCAGTAGAGGTCATTGCAAAAGCAATAAGCCGACGTGACGGTGCAAGGATCATTCCAACAGGACCGCTGGCTCTAAATAAACTTGGATTGAGTACTCAAGTTCCACTACGCATAGTGTACTTAACAGACGGTTCGCCGAGGATAGTTAAAATCGGCAATGGAGAAATACGTTTTCGGAAAGCTAACCTTAAGCTTCTAAGTATAAAAGGGGAACTCAGTTTATTGGTAATGCTGGCATTAAAAGAATTAGGAATCGAAGGGCTAGACGATGAGGCGAAAAAGAAAATTATCCATGCATTGCAGCAGGAACCTATGGAGATACTATTGCATGATGCCCGACTGGTGCCAGCCTGGATGCAAGGCATATTTCATGAGGCGATAAAAATAAAGGGAATAAAATGATTGATTGGATACGATTACCTTAAGAAGAACGTCGAGAGATATTGAAGAAAGTAGCCACTCTAAAGAACTAGCCGGAGCAAGTTATTCAGAATGATGTCTGTGTGACTTTTTACTGGAAGCTTGAATTTTAAATGCAACATAGAGCTTTGGGAAAACCACAATCTAAATCCCACCTATCCCGGATCCAATAAAATAAAGGGAGACCAAATGCGTATGGTCTCCCTTTATTTTAGCAATTCAAGATAAGAAGTTATCAGCTTTTTTTGACGGCTTGTTCTTGTGGCAACCCAAACTTCTGAAGAAACTCCTTTGCTTGATTCACTTTCTTAATAAAGAAAGGATGAGTTTCATAATTGCCCACATCATTTGAGATTTTAGTTTGGCTCTGCTCGTCCGAACTAATACTTTTCTTCCCTTTTTTGTTCTTCGCTGCCATATTCCAAAGTTAGCACAAGTAATAAGGAAAATCAAAGGTCTATAAGACCTCAAGCCACTGATTTCCGTTAAAAAACAAAGGACGTCTTTCGACGTCCCAGAAAAGCTTCATAATTAACTCCTTGCCGGAATGGCTCCCATTTCTGTTCCTTGATTCCAAAAATCTCAAAAACGGGTTCTATCTCTAGCCAGTGCTTATTAATTCCCATTTGATATTTCCGAGTTCGAGCTGGAGTAGTTCCTTGAATAAATACTTGAGCATTCTGAAACATTCCAGTAAACTCATAAATTATATTGGCGGCTGTAACTAGGACTTTGTCGCCATCGTTATTGTTGCTAATTACTGAATCGCTTATTTCACCCGTTGTCTCATTTAAATCACCAAAACCAAAATTGAATACATTGTGCCAATCTGGTATCTGAGAAAATCTGGCGATCTTTTTTATTGTACCCTTTGGACCGATGCTCTCAAAGGAATAATCAGTAAAAGCTGCATTTGTACTATAGGCATATCCTTCCAAATTCATCATAGTACAATCGCCATTCTGGATACTAAAGTTAAGAAACTCTCGGCCGTGGCCAGCTAGAGACCCTTTCTGAAAATTAAAGATTTATAGTTTGTTTCTCTCCCATTACTGGTGGTTAGCTTATAGTATCGCCTTGCTAGCTTCATCGAGCACATCATTCCCAAAACTATCTAAATAAATCTGAGTGGTGTCCTCGCTATCATGCCCCAAGGCCTCACTAATCACAGCAACAGAATGACCACTCTTCTTCATCACCGTGGCATACGTATGCCAGGCAACATAAGTGGTAAGCTTGGGTTCACTTAGTTTTAATTCAATTGCAATCTCCTTTAGATCGGAGTTGACATGCGTGAGTACTTTTTGACACCGGTACCTGACTGCTGATGCTGATTGATGAGCCGGATTTAGAATAGGGAAAACAAAACTATCCTCACCATCATAATAATTTTACCGATAGTAGGCCAATATGACCAATGCGGGTTCCAGCAAGGCCATCGTAAAATTCTTTTTGGTCTTCTTTCTTACATAGTCAAGCCTCTGATTCCGGATATTCTCCCATTTCATCTGAGCCATGTCAATGAAGTTCATTCCCCGATTATAGTAGCTGAACATGAAATAGTTCTTAGAATGAAACATGCGGCTTCCTTCCTCCACTTCATAAGTTCCCACTGATAACATCTGATCCTTTGGTATGGCCCGTTTTCTTGTCTTTATATTCTTGTATTTCGCAAGACCGAATTCCCTGGTTGGATCAAAATCTTTCTTCACCACCTTGTTCTCCCTCGCAAGACTTATTAAGCGCTGAAAGGTTCGCATGTACACAGAGATAGTAGTAAGCTTTACACCTCTGGTCTGAAGGCTTTCATACCATCTAGTAAGGAAAGGAACAGTAATCATTGAAAAATCAAAATCTTTACCCTCCCGATAAGTGGAGAGTGAATTATGAGTAGATTTGAAAATAGCGGCGGTGCCAACACGACCTTGGAGTTTCAGCGAGGCAATAACCGTGTTGAAATATTGAAGCACATTTTCCTTTACCGTTTTTGACGACTTGAGTACATTACTTACTTCTTCAGAAGAGAATTCTGTGTTGTCATTGGTCAGGTCGAGCATCAGCCTGTTTGCATATACTTTTCTGGTATCAATCAAAACCACCAACTCATGATAAAGTGGGTGTTTCTTTTTAGGCAGATTTTTCTTCTCATCCCATAGATCTGCAGCGCAGGATTCGCCAATGGAAATGTACTTTGTCTTCCGGTCTTTTATGACCCTAAGCATGATAGGATGCTCTCCGTTTTTGAGTACCTTGGACCTGTAGAGAACGACCTTAATTGAGGACATGAATTCTGCACATTTATCATTAAAATCAACCCACTTATAAAGTTTTCCCGGAGGTTGTGAAACCTTTTGTAATTTGAATTTGTAGTTACCTTTTAAGTGCGTATCGTCCGAAGTAAAATTTATTAAATGATGCTAGGTTTGATTAGTACAAAAGGAAATTGTTATCGATTGCCCTTTTTGACAGTGTTCCAAAAGGAACCGTGCTCCATAGCTGTGGCATTGGTCTCATCGAATCGAACCATGGTGGTGTAATACCTCAGCAGAAATTATTTAAGCAACTTCCTGTTGCAAAAGCAACAAGCTCAGGTGCAACAATTACAGATTATAAGTTGGCGATGGCAGCTGATGGAGAATTTACTACACAACATGGGGGCTCCAGAACTGTTGCTTATAATATTATTGTGGCCTATGTCAACCGAATCAATGCGATCTACAGGAATGAGCTATCAGTTAAGTTTACATTGGTAAGTGATTCTAATCTAATTTATACGAATGCCGCCACTGATCCATATACTAACTCAAATCAGGTGGCGATGCTTGGAGAAAATCAAACTAACCTAAACTCAGTAATTGGAAATGCCAATTATGATATTGGCCATGTGTGGGGTTATGAAGGAAGCTCAGGAGGAGGAATCGCTTCCTTTCAATCATTATGTAATAATTCCTTCAAAGGCGAAGGGGTTTCAGGTGAAGGGGATACAACTCAGTTTGCACAGGTATTTCAGGATCAATTGGTTTTGCATGAAATGGGCCACCAGTGTGGCATGTCGCATTCTTACAATAGCAGTATACCTGTTTGCACCACAAGGAATCCTGCTACCTCGGCAGAACCAGGTTCCGGAGCAACGATCATGAGCTATGGTTTTACTTGTAATGATGCTACAGGAAATGATGATTATCTGAATTATTTCGCACCAATGACCGGTCCCATCCTTCAATTTCATGCGGTTAATTACTCGCAGGCTATCAGCTATATGGCCAGTATTTCAGGTGGGACAACTGTCAGTACAGGAAATACACCACCGGTTGTTACCATGCCAGCAGCATTTACTATTCCTAAATCTACCCCATTTTACCTTACTGGAAGTGCTACCGATATAAATGCTGACGCACTTACCTATTGCTGGGAGGGAGTAGATCCAGGTGCAATAACACCCACGGCGACAACATTAGCAAACACTGCACAGCCTCCTTTTTTTCGAAGCTATTTGCCTGCTTCATCTTCTACTCGAATCTACCCTTTATTGGATAGTATCCTGACAGGTGCCAATTATGCTAAGGGCGATAAATTGCCCTCTGTAAGTATTGCGACGAAACACCGTTTAACTGTACGCGATAATAATGCAGCTGGCGGAGGAGTATCCTTTGATTCAGTAACAGTTACGGTGAATGGAAGCATTGGTCCATTCCTTGTTACATCAAACTTATCATCGACCTATTCAGGTGGATCATCACAAACAGTAACCTGGAGTGTAAACGGAACTAGTACTGCAACTGCTAATGTGAAGATCTCATTGTCTGCTGATGGTGGTTACACATTCCCATTTATCCTGGCTGCAAGTACGCCAAATGATGGTACGGAAGCAGTAACGCTGCCAAACGTCAGTACAACATTGGCGCGTATTAAGGTAGAAGCAGTAGGCAATATATTCTTTGATATCTCTAATAGCAATTTTACTATTACTACACCACTTTCTATAAAATTGCTAAGCTTTGATGCCCATGTTCAAGGTAAAAATGATGCATTGCTTAATTGGAATGCCACTGAAGAAAAGGATCTTGCTAATTATAATGTAGAAATGGAACAAGGAAATGAAATATTTAGGGAGATGGGCGTTGTTGTTCCAAAAAGTAATTCCGGAAAAGTAAATGAATACGAATTTATTGTACCGTCACTCGCAGAAGGCAAATATCAATTTCGATTAAAACTAATTAATCAGAATGGTGAAATCAGTTATTCTGCTATCCAGACCTTGACTATTGGAAACATGGATGGAAAAATCACTTTGTATCCAAATCCTGTTGGTAGCGAGCTTACAATTAGTTTGCCTGACTATCTAATTCATGCCAATTTAACCTTGATCAACAACCTGGGGCAAAAAGTTGCTGAAAATAATGACGATTTAAGCCTCAGGCGCATTCAATTGAATAACCTTAATTCAGGGGCCTATTTGTTATTAATAAAAAATGAAGGCGCCGTATTATTTACCAAACAAATTATTAAGCTCTAATTCCGTAAATAGAAATACCATGGAAAATGCATTATATAAGCCTATTGGAGAACTTCCTTTTCCGCGTAGATTATCTAGTTCTCTTCAAGGCGCCGGAATTAAGTCTGTAAAAGATTTATGTGACTGTTCCGTTGATAAATTGATGATGCTTCCCACTATAGGTGTTAAAAGCATCATCATGATTATTGATACGCTCCAGAAAGAGAATTTGAGCCTAAAAGTTTGAAATGGAATTAGAGTGTTTGGCAACTAATTAAGATAGAACTTTGAAGTATGCTTAATCTTTGAAGAAATAAGCAATTCGTGAACACGGTTAGGTCATCACGTAAATACGCTCCTTTTTAGGGGGCTAATTTGTTTTAATTATTCATCTTATTAGATTTTTAAAATTTAATAATAAATCACTTTTTCACATTAAATCATTAGGTTTTAAGATCATTTAACAAGAGAATAATTTAATTATTATTCTGTGGATTTTTGCACATAATTTGTCTCGATTTGCGTAATTATTCCGGTTGACTATCGGCATTTTATAAGAATTATTATACCTAAAAATTGCTTCATGAAATTCATTATTACTCTAATTCTTCTGTGTATTCTAAGTTTAAAATCTTTCGGTCAGATTAAATACAGCCGTAAGGAATATACAAATAAACCAATGTGGATTCAGATGATGAATGACACTAGTGTCAATTACTTTGAAACTGTTAAAGCTTTCCGGATTTATTTTAAGCGCAGGCCATTGCCTAAGGAGCCCAATGAAGTTGAAGGCACTGACCGCTTTGAAATAGAAGTTGGTCTTGAAAACGAAGAAGATGGTGCCACCATGGAGGATAAAATTCGTGAGCGAACAAAAGAAAAGATACGCCAGGAAGATCTGGAGGCGCGCCGGGTAAACCGAAATGAGCCTTCTTACAGCGCTGAGGTCCGGGCATTCCGAGGATGGTTTTATAGCATTAAGCCTTGGGTAAAAGCGGATGGCCGCATCATTGGACCAAAGGAACGGCAGGCTATTATTGACAATCAACGCCGTGAACTCAGTAATGAAGAACGGGCAAACAGAAAAAATTAATCAGCATTTTAAACCTCACTGGTGATGAAAAAATATTTACTCCTGCTTGCAGTCGTTATAAGCTGTTTTAGTGCCTCGGCTCAGCTTGCCAATTGGACAATGGGCGGATCTACGGTCTTCCCTATAAATTCATCGGGTCAGATTAATGGTTATTGCAGAATAGCACAATTACGATTTCATCCAGCTGCCGACACTACTGCTGATTCTAACAAGATGTATGCAGTTACACCTCAGGGTGGATTCTTCACAACGCTGGATGGTGGCAATAACTGGACTGTAAAAAGCGGAACAGAAAGTTATACAGGCAGCAATGCTTCCCTTTGTATCGATTATACCAATGATCAGGTCATCTATATGGGAACAGGTGATCCGGATTATTATCTGAATGGAGATGGTATCTACAAATCGATCGATGGTGGGGCAACATTTTCGCCCACTTCATTAACCAATTGCCTGGTCCTGCAAATTATACAAAGCCCTACAAATGCTTCAACCTTCGTTGCTGCAACAAACAAAGGAATCTATAAATCTACCAATAATGGTAGCACCTGGACTGCAACCACTTCAACCAGTATTGAGTTTGCAGATCTAAAAAGAAATGCAGGGAAATTTTCTCAAACTCTTTTTGCCTGTACAAAGGACAACAATAGCCTGTTTTATCGATCCACAGATTTTGGTAGCACGTGGACGCAAATAACCAGTGGTATTACAGCGGCAACAATTAATGTTCAGGCCGGTGGGCGGATTGGGGTTTCCCCCGCAGATACAAATGTGGTTTACTTTGGTTTAGTGGGCGGATTCGAGGTGATGCATATTTCTACTGATGACGGTCTCAACTTTTCCGTTAAGAAGGCTCAGGGCTATCCTTATATGAGTGGTTATGATACCGTGGTTACATCTATAGGGCAAGGCAATTACAATAATTCTTTTACAGTCGACAGGAATAATGCAGCGATATTATATTATGCCTCTCATTGTATGTGGAGCTCGGCAGATTCTGGTTCCCACTGGACGTTTTTACACATTTGGGCTCAGGTAATTCATACCGATGCCAAACAAATCACAGAGGCTCCTTTTAATTCCCATAAATTGTTTGCTACCAACGACGGTGGTATCTATCTTAGTACCGATGGTGGAATTACCTGGACACCAAAAAGTAATGGCATTTATGCTTACGAAGTGGGAAGCAATTGTGGCAAAAGTTGCCGTACCAACCGGGATTATGTAATTATCGGAACCCAGGATAACGGTAAAATCTATCGAAATGCCGCAGGATGGTTTACCATTGGTGGCGGTGATGATTATGAATCGAAAGAGTATGATTACCTGCCTAATGGCGGATACATTTATAATAAGAACGGGAACGACAGAACCGTAGCTCCAGGTGGTGCCACTAATACATACGGATTACCTACAGCTAGCATTGAAGAAATAGCATTCAACCGGATAAAACCAAACCTTGCTTTTATGGGCAAGAATGACATTTACCGTACAAGCAATCTCGCTGCAGCAACTCCGTCATGGACAAAAATTTCAAGTTTTGCGACCCCTGTTAAAGCCATTCATAGTTGTATCAATGACACCAATAGATTGTATGTGATCACCAATGATGGCAATATGTATGTTTCAACAAATGCCCTAAGTGCATCACCTACATTTACTCAAATCGCTTTACCCAATACTTCCGGTTCCCTTGCCAGTATCGCAGCCATTGCGAATAATGCTACGACCGTATACATTTCCATCGACGACAAAGTATATGTTTCAACCAATGGCGGCAGCACCTGGACCGATATCACTTACAATCTGCCAGGCGTAAATCACAGAAAAATTCTTGCTGAAGATTATGGTGGAACGCAGGAACTGGTTCTGATCGCGACCAATAATGCGGTTTACTATAAGAAATCAGGTCAGACAAGCTGGACGAATTACAGTACTAATTTACCCGGTAGGAGATCTCCGACTGACTTCAGCATGTATGATAACGGCACCAGCCAGTCATTGATTCGATATTCCAGTTTTGGTCGCGCGATCTGGGAGACCGGATTTGATAATCTGAGAACCTTCAATTCGCAGATTGTTTTGAATGGCATTTCCATTCTGGATTCTGCTAATTTCCCGACCATAACTTGCAGCAACCCTACCGTCCAATTTGCGGATGGATCAACAGGAAAGAATAATGGACCTTACACCTATGCATGGAGCTTCCCAGGTGGCACACCTTCATCTTCCACCGCAGCTTCACAAGCTGTTTCGTATCCGGTTTCTGGCTATTATAGTATTTCCCTGACATTAACCGATGCCTCCAGCGTAAGCTCTACACAGACTGTAAGCCGTTATATTCAGGTGGTCTCTTGCTCGACTGACACGATCCCAGGTAATGCGATTAGTATCTTGGGAGGAAACAATTATGCATCCGTTCCTGTTGTGAATTTAGGTACGACCAATACGGTGACGCTGAGTTGCTGGGTTAAGCTTTCGGGAACTCAGGTAAACGATGCCGGTTTGATCATGACGAATTCAGGAACAAATACAGGACTGAATTTTCTCGGCACTAACAAAATAGGATACACCTGGAATGATAATGCGGCGACGTATAACTATAGCGGAGCCCCAAATCTTCCCAACAATCAGTGGACACATGTGGCATTGGTGATCACTGCAACAGATGCAACAATTTATGTGAATGGCACGCCTTATGTAAATTCTGTTGCAAATTCAGCCATCAATTTTAGTTCTGGTTTTGCGCTAGGAAAGGATATCGGATATACTGGCAATACCACTACAGCACTAATGGATGAAGTATGTTTTTACAATCGATCACTTTCTCAAACTGAGATTCGTGAATTGATGAATCTTACCCGGAATCATGGAAGTACCGATCCAAACCTCAAGTCCTACTATCAGTGTAATGAAACAGGAGCAACAATTTTTGATCGGGCCGGCAATAGTAATGCCACATTACTTGGGACTGCCACCCATGCGCTTTCAACGGCTCCTGTTGGAGGAGGGGTAGCTCAAACAATTCCAGTAACAACTGGGGGAACTAAATCATTTAGTACTCCTGGAGTAGATCTCACGTTTCCTTCAAGCGGCACTTATCCCAATGGAGATATTGTAGTGACTCGATTGAATGTTCCTTCCGACCAGCCTGCAAACATTTATGTATTGCCTGCAGCGCCTAAATCTTATTATGTTATTCGCAATTACGGGACTAATTCAACGTTTACCTCCCTGACAGGGATGAAGTTTAGCAATGTTTCCGGTACCACTTCAAGCATGGTAACAACACCAGCTACCTTGCAATTATTTAAGCGTGGTTCGAACGATGACGGTACTACCTGGGGAAGTTCAATCGATAATGCCGATGTAGTTACCAATACAAGTGGAATAGGAACTGTTGAATTCAATACAGGACTTACCAACACAAGTTTCAGTCAGTTTTCAATTGCTTCTTCAAGTGTTCCTTTAGCGATCCAATTTTTGTCTTTTGATGCAGTGCTGGAAAGCGACAAGAGTGTTCAATTAAGTTGGGAAGTGGCCAATGAGAGCGCACTTTCAGGTTATGAGGTAGAAATGCAGAAAGACGGAGCGGGCTTCAAAACACTAGGTTTTGTCGCTGTAAAGGGATTGAGCCAAGCTGCGGCTAATTATAAATTTCTGACAGCCCCATTGGATGAAGGGAAATACCAATTCAGAATTAAATTGAACAATTTGAATGGGCAATCCAGTTTATCGCCGATACGGGATATCATGGTTCAAAATGCAGATGGTCAGATCCTGATTTATCCAAACCCGGTTGGTGATCAATTGACGGTGGCCTTACCAACGAACCTCAGTAATGCCAGTCTGACATTGATCAATAATTTGGGACAAATAGTAGGGGAGAACGTTGATGTGAATGCTGTTCGAAACATTGAGATGAAATCGTTGAGTTCCGGAGACTATCTATTAATGATTAAGAAAGATGGAGCGCTTTTATACACGAGGAAAATAATAAAGCTATAAAGCCCCAAAAGAAGCTAGTGCGATCTGGTTTAAGTCATAAGAATCAATCTTGGCATGGCTTTCTACGCAATACCATGTCCATTAGAAAAGAAGCTTATTGTCTTAACGCACATTGCAGAAATTCTCTGTTAATTGGTTGATTATAAGTTGATTTCAGCATTTTCAGTTTCGGTCTGTGTACTACAGATTTTATTGAGCTGATTTTCCGGCTTTCATAAACAAGCATATCTAATTTGCAATATTATTTGCAAAGGCACCGAAAAATGCAAGTTATACGGACATCCAACAGCCAATACATTGGTGAATGCGACGCTGAAGGCAAAACATTTACGGTAGCTCCGCAACGGGTTTCTTCCATTAGTGACATCCTGATCCATGTTCCATTAATCCGTGCTATGGCGCTCTTTAAGGAAATCAATCTGTCCGGTTTATTTGCAGCCTTCCAAGGGCTATCATTGCAAGCTGCTGCGCAATCGGCCTTTGTAAATAGGTGCGCGTTGGGAAACCGGATCATCAACTTTTTTCAAAAAGACAATTCATTCATAAGAAAATTTTGCCCACCATCTTCGAAAATGCATTTTTTGAATTACATAATCATTTATTTCACGTGATTATTGATCAACGTGATATATGTTAATAGTAGTGTTTCCTGCAATATCAAAGAGGTCTTATTTAATGCACAATCATTTATTTCATGTGATTATTGATCAACATGGTATATGTTATTAGTAGTGTTTCCTATAATATTAGAAATAACCGGCTCAATGCATGATAAAATTAATTTACATGATTATTAATCAACTCTATATATGTTAAAACCCACTGTTTCCAAAAATTCATTGGAAACAGTGGATTTTAACATGTAAGTATTTATTACAATCATCCCACTCATGTGTTATATCAATTAATATATTGCGTCATTACTATTGATTGCTAATGTGTTATGTTATATAATTTTCCATTTCATAAAATCATTTACATCATTTTGACGAAAATGATGAAGACACTTACATATTAGAAATTGGTGTTTCCAAAATTGACATGAAAAAATTGAGTTGTCAAAACCAGCGAAGAAGAATAACCATCTTAAGAAGCAATATCATTCAAATTTATCTATGAATGAATCCTATGAATGAATGAGCTGGAACTTCCTGCGGGCCACCTTTCCATACAAACGGTTTTCCGATACCAACTTCATTCCTGTATGAAATCTGCCGGAATCCCAACAGCTACACACGAGGAAAATAATAAAGCTGTAAAGCCTCCAAAGAAGATAGTGCGATTTGATTTAAATCATCCCGGAATGGCTTTCTAATTAATACCATGTCCATCGGCAAATACCTTATTCCAGTTGTACACTGTATGCATTTGCAACAGACGTTCTTACCTGACTCAAACGGATTCCCTTCGGGAATGACAAAAAGTTTATCGGATGTTCCATCATCAGAAGTACCTGCAATTAATGGCAAATACCTTATTCCAGTTGTACACTGTGTGCATTTACAACAGACATTCTTACCTGACACAAACAGATTCCCTTCGGGAATGACAAAAAGTTTATCGGCTGTACCATTGCCGGATGTACGAGCAATCATGGCAAGGGTAATGCCCTAATCCCGCTGTACGCTGTATGCATTTACATGAGGTTTTCTTTTGTTCCCGCCATTCGGCGGGACAGGCCCCACCATTCGGCGGGGACAAAAAGAACATCGGATGTTCCATCATCAGAAGTACCTGCAATTAATGGCAAATACCTTATTCCAGTTGTACACTGTATGCATTTACAACAGACATTCTTACCTGACACAAACAGATTCCCTTCGGGAATGACAAAAAGTTTATCGGCTGTACCATTGCCGGATGTACGAGCAATCATGGCAAGGGTAATGCCCTAATCCCGCTGTACGCTGTATGCATTTACATGAGTTTTTCTTTTGTTCCCGCCATTCGGCGGGGACAAAAAGAACATCGGATGTACCACCATCAGAAGTACCTGCAATTAATGGCAACTACCTTATGCCAATTGTACACTGTATGCATTTGCAACAGACGTTCTTACCTGACACATACAGATTCCCTTCGGGATAAAAAGGTTATCGGATCTACCATAATCGGTACCACCATCGAATACACCACAAAAAATCCTAAAATTCCTCCTCCAACTCAAAAATCATCATCTCTTTAGTAGTAGGATGCACAAAAGATAGATGCGCAGCATGCAGAAACAATCGTTCCGCTGGAGTACCATACAGATCATCCCCAATTATCGGAGCATTTAACCCCAGCTCATGCGCTGCATGCATCCGAAGCTGATGCGTCCTCCCGGTTTGCGGCCAGAAATGAACCCGGGTGGTCGTCCCCCTTCGGTCGATCACTTTCCACCGGGTACTGCATTCTTTCCCATGCTCAAAACACACCAATTGCCGGGGCCGGTTATACAGATCAGCACGCAGGGGTAAATTGATGGATCCTTCATCCCCATCAATACTTTTTGAAAGCAATGCGGTATACCGCTTCTTAACCGTACGACGCAAAAACTGCCGTTGAAGATGCCTGTGCACTTCCGATGTCTTGGCAACTACCATTAGCCCGGAAGTGTCCATATCCAGACGGTGAACGATCAGGGGTTCCACATCCGGCACTATATCTTGTAACCGGCTGTAAACCGAATCCATCACATCAACACCCGGAACAGAACGCAATTTAGTGGGCTTATTTACGATGATTAGATCGGCATCTTCATAAATGATTTCCAGACTTCGCAACGGCACTGGAATCTCCAGGAAAGGATTTTCGTCGATCAGCATTCCTTCCAGCATATGGGTCAGGATCGGCTTGCACTTACCGGTACAGGCCGGATAATACTGCCGGTGTTTTCTGATCTCGGATTTTGGAGAGGCACCCCACCAGAACTCCGCCATTGCAATAGGCCGGTATCCATTCAGAAATGCGGCCTGTAATAATTTCGGAGTGGCACATTCTCCCGCTCCTGATGGCGGTTTTCCAAAGGCGGTTACACTAAAAAGCTCCTGCAAGCTTTTTTCCTGACCCGACTGGTTCAGAAAAACATATTGTTTAAAAAGCTTGTCCTGAAGCTCGGCGGACCGTGCCTTTCGCTCCGCCTTTAGCCATTCCATTCTGTTTTCGAAGGAGGCCAATTCTGTCCCCAATTCTGCCAACTGCAACTTCCACTTTTCCGTTAGCACCTTAAGCCGGTGTTTGTCGTGCAGACTCTGCCGCACCAGATCTGCTTCCAGGCGCGCATATTCGAACTCGCTTAAGCGGTTGATATATTTGATGCGTGCATTTTTGCGATGCTCTTTATTGGTTTTTAGTTCCAGTTTGAAGGCCAATAGCTCCAGTTGGGATTGTGCTGAAATCTGCTCCCTTTCCGATTTCAGGCGGATATATCCTTCATCAGATTCAATATCGCAGAGTTGATTATTAACCGTATCAATAACGACAATACCGTTCAGAAAAAAACTGTTTTCAACCAACATGTCAAACACTGGTGGAACAAAATTCAGGTGATCATTTGTTCCTGCCAGCTTTCCGGAGAAAGCAGATAAGTAACCAATCCTGCCTTCTTTGTCCTGAACCACCAGCACGCCAAACATTTTCCCGATCGCGCCAACGCTGGAATCGTTTTGAAGCCCGAAATTATGATCCAGTTCTGTTTGTGTTTCCAGGTACTCCTGAACCGCTTCTGCAGCCACCCTGGTCAAGGGATGCGGTTCATAAAAGAACGGGAAGGTGAATGTATCGGGTGGAGGGAACTTATCAATAATCTCTTTCGGGAAGTAGGTGATCCTACATGGCTCATTGTTTCCCACCTGTTTTATCGAACGATTGTGCGGCGAAAATAAATCTAATTCAGCAGTGCAGGATTATTCTGATAATTTATTAAGGCTCTTGGCCATTCGTTTATTTTGATCCCTGATATCATACTGACTTCATACCGGCTCCCAATCCCCGCCAATCTATCCAGATCTGAGTTTTCATGCTTTTTACAACTGTCAGTAAGACCTAAAATGGTGCACCGTATTATTTGTGTTATAATTCTTTTCATTACTTAGGATAAAGTGGTATCCGTCTACACTTCTGATCAAAAGACATAAACGCCTCCATTTTATTATTAGTATCATCATTGATCTGGCTTGCAATTCCAGGGCATTTTTTTTGAGGAGAAAGTTCCGCATAGATTTGATATTCTATATGTTCGCAACTTAATCGACTATGCATTCCGAATCCCCCCATCAGCACCCCAAGCAAAACTTTCAGGTCGAACGACTGGCCTTCTTTAGCGATGCGGTTTTTGCCATTGCCATCACCCTCCTGATCATCGAATTCAAGGTGCCCCATGTCACACCGCAAACCACCGTGACTGATATCCTTCATGAGCTCTTTGAACTCCGATATCAACTGATGGCCCTTTTGATGAGCTTCTATCTAATAGCAACCTACTGGGTCTGGCACCATTTCCTGTTCCGGCACATCCACAATTATAATCACGTGATTGTGGTCAACAGTCTGGTCGTTCTTGTTCCCATCATTTTCTTCCCATTCACCACAGGATTCCTGGCTGAAAGTGTGGAAAATAAACCGGTACTTGAAATTGCTCTCCGACTCTTTCTGGTCAACAACATTATTGCATCCGGAGCCATTTATGCCCTGTATTGGTTCGCTACCATTCACTTCAAGGAATGCTCCTTTGAAATTAGTCCTGTTGAACGGGTAAAATTCAACCTGAAGGTCCTCTTGCCCGTCATATTCTTTCTGATTCTTCTGATCGTCAATATCCTGCATATCAATGAGAATGTTTTCACAGGATTGCTCCTATTGATGGTCGTTGCCCGGCGCTATTTTGGGGCCAAATGGATGAAAAAAGCCCGTGAATTAGAGGCCAGCAAATCTTTGGCGACGTTGCCTGCTCATTAATCAGGAATTGCTTCGACCAAAATCACATTCCCGGCCTTGTCGTAATAGGTACAGGTCATTTGATCCATGCGGATGGCCCACTTTTCAATGCCGAAGCTTGCACACGCTTTGATAAAAGTCAGGAAGTCGGTCTTGCCTTGTTGATGCGCTACCAATTCTGATTTGAATGCATCATGTTTAGCGGTGTTCGCTATTATCAGGACTTCATATTTGGCAGGCACGTTGGTGGTGTAATGATTTGCGCCATGATAATCGATATGTCCATCTGAAACATAGGCTTCATAATGCGTAACGCCATACCCCTTGATTTCCCGGATGTAGGCCGGAAAGTCAGCACCTGATTTTACCTTACTGTGTGCAGTTTTGATTTGTTCAACTGTAAACATTTTTCTGTTTGAAGGCCCGCAATTTAGGGTTACAAATATGCGGATTTGCAGCGACCTTTAAGGCGCTTTCGTTAGCCGCATCATTATCGTGTATAAACGCTTATTTAATCAACCATTTCACCAATGCTAGTAGAAGTCTGGAGTGATATTATGTGTCCTTTCTGTTACATCGGCAAGCGGCATTTTGAACAGGCATTGGCAACGAAACCTGAATTAAAGGATGTTGAACTCGTTTGGAAAAGTTTTCAACTGGATCCGGGCCTGCCTGAACTTGCAGTTCCTGGTGAGGATGTTTATACCTACCTCAGCCGGAATAAAGGAATCAGCCGGGAGCAAGTGATGCAGATGCATGATCAGGTACAGGAAATGGCCACGGAAGCCGGACTGGAATATCACCTGGATAAAATGATGATGGTCAATTCATTTAAAGCGCATTGTTTCCTGCAGAAGGCTAAAGAGCGGGGAATTGGAGATCCTGCAGAGGAAGTATTGTTCCGCGCCAATTTTACGGAGGGAATGAATTTTGGCGATCCTGAAGTTTTGGAGCAGTTAGGACAGGAAATCGGTCTGTCTGGACTGGAAGTTGCGGAAGCACTGACCGATCCTAAATATGCAGCACTTGTGGAGAAAGATATCCAAGAGGCTCATGAAATTGGCGTCACCGGGGTTCCTTTTTTTGTGTTTAACCGCAAGTATGCCGTTTCCGGGGCACAGCCAGTAGCCGTGTTCCAGCAGGTGCTGGAGAAAGCATTCCAAGATTTGTCCAAATTGCCTTGAACCTGGCAATCTGAGGTCTTCAAAACAGCCGGATGAAAAGGCATATATATGCCGTATTTGAACCCGTGGTAATTGGAATTCTTGAACAATCTTGCAGATCCAAATGGAGCTGCTCGATTATTTTTTGAACATCAATTTTAAAGTGCCCCAGCTTAATTATCTATATTTCAATTATATAGAGTCTAGGGCAATTGGGCAATAATTGAAATCCTAATGGTATCAAAATTTTATTGGTATTAAAGCCATCCTTTTAAATTATATTAGTAGTATCAGAAGCCTTACCCCATGAAACTATTAATATTTATGGTTGCAAGCATCGCCACAGGCCTGCCTGCGTCCGCTCAAGTTTCCGTTTTAAATAACAATGGTGCAACAATTGTAATCAGCAATGGTGCCTTTTTGAATGTTGGCGGAGGGCTAACAAATAATGTAGGGAGTACCCTCACGAATAATGGAAATATTGCCGCTACGGGAGACATCACCAATAATGCCAGCATGAGTGTCCCGAACTCTGGGCTGCTCATTTTTTCTGGTAATAGCATTCAGAATCTAAATGGCTCTGCCACCTATTTCGCAAAGGATGTCATGCTCAATAATAATACCAGTGTGAACCTGAATGCACCTTTAAAAGTGGATGGGACCTTTAATTTTATCAATGGAATTTTGACAGCACCAACAACAACTAATGCAGTCACCTTTACCAGCAATGCCAGTGTCAGCATTAACAGTGCTCCAAGTAACAACAGCCATATCCAGGGTTATGTGGTAAAAGAAGGAACCGGATCTTTTACATTTCCCATTGGAGACGCAAACCACTACCAACCTGTTAGGGTTAATCTGAGCTCTAATGCCAGTGGTGTGCAGGCACAATATGTTGTCGGCAATGCTGGTGCAGCTTCTTTCGGCACTACAGGCGCCTCTTCAACGCCGCTTGTTGCTTATAATGGCAAGGAATATTGGAATTTGAGTCCCCTCAGTACCGCTGCTGGCACGGTGACCATTAATTGGGATAATTACATGAACAATGGGATCAGCAATGTGGCGGATCTAAAGGTGGCACACAAAAGCGGCAGTAGTTGGCTCAATGAGGGGGGCAGCGGATTGGGCACTCCGGCAGCCGGTAGCATTACCAGCCTTTCTGTGAGCACCTGGAGCCCTTTTACCTTAGGCAGTTCAAGCCCTAGTAGTCCGTTGCCATTGGAATTGCTGAGCTTTTCAGGCAATCGAATATCGGGGACCAATCATCTTCAGTGGCATGCCGTCAATGAGCAGTCCTTGCAATCCTATATACTTCAGCGCAGCTTCGATGGGATTGCCTTTGCGGATCTGAGAACCATTGCAGTGAAAGGGGGGACTGACAATACTTACAGCTATGCTGAAGCGTGGAATAATATCCCCTATATGTATTATCGACTCAAGTTAATAGGATCCGATGGCGCTTATTCGAATAGCAATATGGTACGCATTGCAGGGGAATCCCTTTCCGGACAAGGTTCTCTGATTCCAAATCCGGCCCATCAGTCGTTTACACTTACAGCTATGAATGCAGCTCTGTTGCATAGCATCGTTTCGATTGTTGATGTGAGCGGTCAAAAGGTCCGATCGTGGGAGCTAAGCAGTCTGTATGAAAAAGTGGATGTCAGCAATTTCGCTTCAGGTATCTACTTCCTTCAGTTTGCAGATGGTAGTGTATTGCGGTTTGTAAAGGAATAAAGAGTTCACGTAAAGGGCGCTAAGGTTATGCAGAGCGCGCAACGGGAAGGGGGAGGTTTCTCGCGGCGGCGCAGAAACGCGAAGGGGTTTCACGTAAAGGGCGCTAAGGTTATGCAGAGCGCGCAACGGGAAGGGGAGGTTTCTCGCGGCGGCGCAAAGACGCGGAGGGGTTTCACGTAAAGGGCGCTAAGGTTATGCAGATGGCGCAAGGGGAAGGGGGAGGTTTCTCGCGGCGGCGCAAAGACGCGGAGGGGTTTCACATAAAGGGCGCTAAGGTTATGCAGAGGGCGCAACGGGAAGGGGGAGGTTTCTCGCGGCGGCGCAAAGACGCGGAGGGGTTTCACGCAAAGGGCGCTAAGGTTATGCAGAGGGCGCAACGGGAAGGGGGAGGTTTCTCGCGGCGGCGCAGAGACGCGGAGGGGTTTCACGTAAAGGGCGCTGAGGTTATGCAGAGGGCGCAACGGTAAGGGGAGGTTTCTCGCAGCGGCACAGCAACGCGGCGATTAAGAGGTTTCACACAGTGAGGAAGCGGCGCGAAGATGCAGCGATGAGTATCAGCAGCCAGTGGCAAAGCAGCAAATTCTTAAATATTCAAATTTGATCCCGCTCCCGTTTCCAAATCTTTAAATCTTCAAATTTTCAAATCTTCAAATCTTCAAATCAACTTCCTTGGACGCCGCAGTGCAAAGCACGAAGGAGGCTCCTATCACCAAATCACCAAATCACCCCATCACCCAATTACCAAATCAACCAAACCTTTCCTATTACAATGAAAAACTTAGTTACTGCGATTCTTGTCCCTGCTTTAATCGTTTCCGGGGCTACACATTCTCTGGCACAAAGTGTATCTATCAATAGTACCGGTGCCGCTGCAGATAATTCAGCCATGTTGGATATTACCTCTACCACTAAAGGCATGCTGATTCCCCGAATGGATTCTGCTCATAGAGCCGGGATCGTGACACCTGCCACCTCACTCATGGTTTACCAAACGAATGGCATCAATCCAGGTTATTATTTTTACAATGGGACCGCCTGGACACCGATGTCCAGTGCCGGAACCGGTTGGTCACCAAATGGAACTGATATTTACAATAACAATGCGGGCAATGTTGGGATCAATACCACCAGCCCACAGGCCATGTTACAGGTGGCAGATAGTGCAGTTGTATTTTCTGCCGGTGGGAATGTGCCGAGTACCTTTTCGCCACCACCCATTTCAGGTTCAGGGCGCCGGATGATGTGGTATCCTCAGAAGGCCGCTTTCAGGGCCGGATATTCAACGGGAGTTAATTGGGACATAGATAGCATTGGTTTGTATTCAGCCGCATTCGGCAAAGCCTCCCGCGCCAGTGGGAGCTATTCGTTTGCTACCGGCGATTCAAGCTTTGCAACCGGAAACTCAACCATTTCAATGGGTGGAGGGGATGCAAGCTGGGGATGGACTTATGCCAACGGAGATTATTCCATCAGTATGGGCTATGCCAATATTGTTCGGGGGCCGATGTGTGTCGCTATCGGCGCCTATAATGTTTCTGAAGGCAGAGCAGCTTATTCTTTTGGGAATGATGCCGTAGCATCTGTAGACAGCTCCATGGCCTTAGGTTATAATTGTTATACCCTGCACAAAGGCGCCTGTATGCTTACTGACTGTAATGGAAATTGGACTGGAGCCGTCTTGTATTCTACCCTTGCAAACCAAATGACGATGCGATATACCGGCGGTTACCGATTATTTACCAACTGGACCGGAAACAGCTCAACCGTTGGTGTACAGCTGGTAGGTGGCGGTAATAGCTGGAGTACCATCAGTGATCGCAATCTTAAGACCAATTTTGAACCGATCGATGGTGAATCAGTCCTTCGTAAAATCAACAAATTCGAAATGACCAGCTGGAACTATAAAGATCAGGAACCAGAACAATTTCGCCATTATGGCCCGATGGCGCAGGATTTCTTTGCTGCATTCGGGCATGATAAATATGGTACCATTGGTTGTGATACTTTAATTGGCCAGGCAGACCTTGAAGGAATCAGCCTTGCAGCTATACAGGCACTGGTGAAACGAACCGACAATCAGGCAGAAGAGATCAAGGCGCTTAAAGCGAATAATGATCAACTCAAAATGGAACTTAACAAGACCAGTGTAGCAGATCTTAAAAAGCAAAATGACTTGCTCCAGGCGGAATTGGCTGAACTGCGCGAACAGGTGAAGGCTTTGGCAAAGGGGAAGCAGTAGCGAGTCGAAAGCTAGTTTCAGGTATCAGGTATCAGGTATTAAGTATCAGATATTAAGTATCAGATATTAAGTATCAGGCTCAGGGACCGGTCCCTAGGTCAGGAATAGGATCACAACAGCGTCCCCCGCAACACCAGTGCTGCAATGGAAAAGTAGATGATCAAACCGGTTACATCCACCAGGGTGGCCACGAATGGTGCGGAAGATGCCGCTGGATCCTGCTTTAGTTTTTTCAGGATCATGGGGATCATCGCGCCACTAATGGTGCCCCAAAGTACAATCCCGATCAAGGAAAAGAAAATGGTGATGGCTAATAAAATCCAGTTAGGGCCGTAATTATACCAACCCAATTCCTGCCATATACTAATTCTGATGAACCCGATACTGCCCAAAATAACACCCAGGGCCAGTCCGGAAAACAGTTCCCGGCGCATAACATAAAACCAATCCTGGAGTTTTAGTTCTCCCAATGAAAGAGCACGGATAATAAGGGTTGCGGCCTGTGAGCCCGTATTACCCCCACTTGAAATAACCAATGGAATAAACAAAGACAGCATGACGGCCTTCTCAATTTCATGTTCAAAATGTCCCATGGCACTGGCTGTAAGCATTTCACCCAGAAACAAAATTACCAACCAACCTGCCCGTTTCTTGACCAAAGATAAAAATGGCGTTTTCACATAGGGGAAATCCAGGGTTTCCAGACCACCGAATTTCTGCATGTCCCGGGTATTTTTCGCCTCCGCAACATCCATGACATCATCAATAGTGACTACCCCTAGCAAGACCTTGTCCCCATTGATCACCGGCAATACCGTCCGGTCATATTCCTGGAATTTGGTAACCGCATCATCGGCACTGTCTGTGATTTCCAGGTGAACGAAATACCCATCCATGATATCTGCAACCTTCTTATCGGATTTATTGAGGATCAGCCTCCTGACCGGAATATCATCGATCAACTTGCCATCGTTACTCACGACATAAATGACATTGGCTGTTTCTGAATCGGCATGATGTTCCTGCAAATGAGTTATGGCTTCTGCTATGGTCATGCCTTCACTGATCGTCGCAAAATCGGTATTGATCAGGCGCGCTACACTATTTTTAGGATAGCCCATGATATCCTCCATGGCAGCCCGTTTCTTCTCATCCAGTTTGGCAATCAATTCCGAGCGATTAACGCCTTTGAAGGATTCTATCAAACGCAAGCGGTCATCAGAACTCAGGCTATTAATGATATGAGCAGCGCGATCCTGGGTAATGCCACAAATAATGTGTTGCTGAAGGCCCATGTCCAGATAGGCAAATACCTGTTCCTGACGCCTGATCGGAAAATCTTTAAATACCCGTAACGCATCATCAGGGCTTAGTGAGTCCAGAATTTTCGCTACCTCAGAAGGGTGAATATTATTGTTGGAAAACAACGCAGCTGCTCGATCTCCTAAAGAAGGGTGACGGCTGAACTCTTTAGACAATGCCATTGATTAAGAATTGATATGGGTAGAAACAGAGAATTATCTGAGGATCAGATAGGCTTAAAACCTCAAAGTTTATTGGTCCACCAATATTAAGCTGCGTAATTGGAATGTATTAAATGTTGTTTAAAAATCATTTAGCTATTTTCTGCATCACCAAATCCCAAACTCCCAAAATCACCAACGCATTCAAAGCCTTGCCAGTCCTGCTTTTGCAGCCTGGTCTATTGCATTTTGGAAATCATGATCCCGCATGGAAAGGCATAGTTCATAATATCGTTTTGCCTCTGGAATTTGCTTGCCATGTTCGTAAATACCCCCCATTTGTAAGGCCGCTCGCGCCGCAAGATCCTCCGAACGGTTCTGGCCTTTATTGATCACCAACTGATAAAATTGAACGGCCTGTTTATTATCTCCACCTTCTTCCAAAGCACGCCCCAGACTGAAATGATATTGGAGCTGATCTGCCAGCTCACTAAATGCAGCGGCTGAGGTATTATGAAGAATGGTCAGTGCCTGGTTCCAATAACCCCCATCTATCAGCATTTTTGCCTGGAATAAAACGGGTTGTGGCCATCTTCCTTCTTTTGAAAAACGCTGCGCCTGTATATCCGCGTCGGTTACGAGCGAGCCTTGCTGGGAAATCGCCATTTTACAGCTATTGGCCTTCGTGGTATTCCCTTTTATATACCAGGCAAGTGCTGCTTTTTGAAGCGCATCCTTCGTAAACAGCTTGCCTTTATTCCGGCTGGCAAAGCGTTCCAGGTAGGTGGTGCAATCCGGATTTAATTTCAGTAAAAGAGCACTTCCCAATTCATAATCCAAAACCGGATAATCATCGGCTCCTGGTATCGATTTGGCCATCTGCATGGCGGCAATTGCCGCATCCGCCTTCCTAAATGATAAGGCGAGATTTGCCCGGATAAATGCCCGGAATAAATTGTTCCGGATGTCAAAACCAGCATCGTTGCCCGCTTCCTGCCAGACTTCAGTTTTCGCGCCCCCCAGATAAAAGCGAACATAATAATCATAAATCCGGGCTTCTTCCTGTAAAGGATTAGCAGCTGAAGGATTCGCCCGAAGATAATTGCTGAGTCTTGCCATCCCACTTGACAAATCACCTTTTAATCCCAGAATATTGGTAAGCCACTTATAGCCGCCGGGTATGGTTCCAGCCATAGCTTCTTCAATGCCATACAATATTGAATTGGGTGCGAATTTTGGAAATCGACGGGCATTTTCTTTTAACAGAATATAGGATCTCCGGAAAGCCATGGCTGCCTTGAATCGTTCCCCAAACCGAATGTGTACAATCGCCCAATGCATATTAATCCCCGCCAGGGTCAATCGCTTCCAGGGGTCTTCATCGCCGGCTTTATCCAATAATTCCAGCCTTGAAGTTTCATGATCCGAACGTTGGGTGCGCTCATACGGATCCCCATTAAATACCAGTGTGAGGAAATCTCCGTAATCCCCCATGTAAATGGCCATCAGATTATAAGGATGGGCAATGATCTCTTTTCGGATGAAGGCATCCCCTTCATTCGGGCGTAAGGCGAGGTAGGCCTTATAGGCCTGGGAACAGTTCGGGGTATAATCATAATAGTATTTTGGGGGATCGGCTATTGCCTGAGGCTGAAAGCTCAGCAACAGGCAGCCTAACAAGGATATAAATCCCCAGTAACGGCTCCATCCAGGAACTGAATCCAGGGGAAATAGTCCCATTTTTACAGTCGGAACTATGGCTCCAGTAGTGAATTCGATGCTAAGCAGTTTATTAACTTTAAGACGCATTATCTGTTCTTTATACACTCTGGATTGCCGATAAATTAAAACAATAAATACAGTTGCTATAAACTATGCCAGGAATTCCTCTCTTAAAGTTCATCCAGCCCTTTGCATATGTGATCGTATTCATGGGGTTATACTTTGCTGAGCATATCTATCCACAACGTCGGGAATTGATGGATAGGAAGCATGATCGCATCAATGTATTGATCGGGATCGCTAATCTGGTGATTGTTGGTGTTGTTGGTTACTATTTTCAAGAGTATATGGTCTGGTTTAATGGGGGGCATTTCGGTTTGCTAAACCAACTTCAACTTCCTGCTTTTGTTCGCATCGTTTGTGTATTTCTCTTTCTTGTTGTATTCATGTATTGGTGGCACCGGGCCAATCATCAAATCCCGTTCTTGTGGCGCTTCCACGCATTTCATCATGCGGATAGGAAGATGAATACTACAACAGCATTGCGTTTTCATATTGCCGAACTCCTATTCTCCTACTTCGCAAGGATGGCTGTTTTCCCACTATTGGGAATAAGTGTTTCTGGCTTCCTGATATACGGTATTGTCTTTACTTCGGTTGTCCTGTTTCATCATTCCTCGATCCGCTTGTCCCTCAAAGCGGATCTGTTTCTGAGGCATCTGATCGTAACCCCCCACATGCACCGCATCCATCATTCAGTGGTTCGGGAGGAAACAGATTCCAATTTTAGCTCTGTTTTTTCATTCTGGGATTCCTGGTTCCGCAGCTATATCAAAACCCCATCCGGGCCAGTAGAATTTGGCATTCCCCCCGAGGATTAAAATGCCTCTCCAATTGTAAAATAGACCCCACTGCTTCCATGGACAAGGGCATAATCCAATCGGAGATTCAAATGGTCTTTCCGGATTACATTGAAACGGATGCCGGCACCATACGAATATTTAAGATCATCCAATCGAAACACTTGCTGCTCATTGCCAAGGCTTCCCGCATCGCCGAATGCTACCCCACCAAAGCGACCATAAATCGGAAAACGCAATTCGGTCTGTAAAACAGCCCCGTTTTTGTCTATGTAGCGACCTTCATAATATCCGCGCATGCGTTTATTTCCGCCCAATAAGGATTGTTGCTGAAAGGGAGCATCGCCCTTAACTATACTAAAATAGCTGTTGAGGGCCAAAATTAGCTTCGGATAAACCTTGCAGTAGTAGGAGGCATCCAGGACAAATCGGTTAAAATTATGATCGCCTCCCCATAAGGTTCCGTTATTCATCCAGCTTAAGGTGGCATAAAAACCTCGTGAAGGAAAAAGGACGGTATCCCGGGAATCATAAATCAATTGAGGCCCCAATCCGGAGCTTCTGCTGCGCCGGATTCCCGGTATGGATTGATCCGCCAGTGGTCCGGAAGTAGCGGTGTCTTTGATTGCGTAGTTTTCAAACTGATAACCAAAGCCTGCATATAGGTGGGTATAGATATGATGCGCCAGATTGATTTTTATCCGTGGGTAATCCACCCCATAGATTACCACTGGTGTTTCATGCTGTCCGACGCCATAAAATTTGTAGCTATACTTATAATACCCGGCCTCTCCAAAGGCATACCAGCGCTGATGATCATAATAAAGGCTAAAAGTGGAATACAGCAATAATTGCCTGTTCTGGGTATAAGCCAATCCAACAGTCATGGAGGAGGGTTTGGATTGGATGGAGTCTCTTTTGAACCGGAAAGTTCCAACACCTGCGATGCCTCCGACCAGTCGGGTTTCAGGTGCATAGTAAATAACCGGAAATGGGAAGGCCCTTAAGCGTCTGGTATCTTTTTGAGCATGCAATTGCCCGCTGATTGCAAGGATCAAAAACAGAAATTGCGCCATTCTCATATTTAGGACATACGAAAAATGGGCCGGGATTGTTTATGATTGGTGTGTTCAAACCTCAATTCATGAAAGCGGTCAAATGAACGGGCTATGAGCAATAGGATTTCAGATCAGATCTCCACAGAAAATGGAATTATTGCTTTTCCCTGCGCAGCAGTTTCTTCTTCAGGAAGGATCTCGCAATTATCCCAGATACCGGATAGGAGTGTTTTGGCATACTGGGACGGAAGTTGAACCGCATTCATAAGCATAGATGCCTGTTGATAATCATACGGAAGCGGCTGAAGTGTTGCGGTTATTTTATTGTTTTCTCCAGATTCGATGGTAGCAAACCATACATGGCTATTGCCATCATTTGCAGGCATTCCGATGACACCTGCATTCAGCCAGCATTTTTCTTCGTGTACCTGAGCGAAGGGCAATCCACTATGCCCTGCAATGATCATATCAGCTCCCGCGGCAATGAGATTGCGCTCTTTTTCTGCCCAGGGTGTGGATTGAAAAATATATCCTGCTGTTTCAAAAAAAGACCCATGAAGCACCATGAAATGCTTACCCTTATATCGGAACTGTAAAAAATCGGGTAGGGTATGCATCCAGTTCAATGTCGCCTCATTCGTGTGCTTTTTAGCATACGCGAACCAGTTTCTGGAAAATAGATCGCAACGACTGCCATCGCTGAAATCGCAACCGCATTCGGCTGAACCATCCCGCAATTGTATTTCAACATTCCCGGCGATCACATGAATTCCCCAATCTTCAATGAGTGCGCAGCATGCAGCAGGTTGCGCACAATACCCCACAACATCACCAGTGCAAATAATATTGCCTGAAGGAATCTTTAGATCCTGTGCCGCCTGCTTCAATGATTGTAGCGCCTGGAGATTGCCGTAAACGCCTCCAAAAATTAAAAGGGTTCCCTTCAATTCGCCGATATTTTTAGTCCGCTTGATCATTTCCATATCTGAAAGCTAATGGTAGAAAGAAAACTGAAAAACAGAGTATGGATCCCAGAATATTTATGGAAAGTAGTTCGCCATATTTCCCATCAAACCAGACCAGGAATTTGGGATATAGATGAAATGCCAAAACCAAGCCTGCAAAGACGCCACATAATACACTTAGCTGGAAGGAACGTTTCGGCATCGCTTTATTCCAAAAGATAAATACAGGGGCAAGACCGATGACCATCGTGCCACTGATGGTGGTAGCCGACAGAATATTAGCATTGAAAAATACCGGTATGGTCCCAAGAACCGCTAAGAGAATCATACACCAACGGCCAATAGAAATAGGTTTTGCCTGAAACCTGCCAATGTCAACCACGACCAATTTTGAAAATGAGGTGAACGTAGAATCAATGCAGGAAGCGGCTGAAGTGATCATGATCAGGTTCATCATTAACATGACGCCGGTTCCGAGCATTTTACTTACTTCAACAGATGCCTGCCCCTGAAGCCCTTCGGATTTTCCAAAAATGCCAATGAAACTAAATAGCAGGATACAAGTAATACCAATAATCGTGGCCGCTAAATAACTTCGTAGGGTGGTTTTCGGTGAGCTGATAAATGCCCGGTCCGTCAGGATCGGATCATGAAAGGGATAGCTGAAAACCTGAATTAGCGCCGTAAAGAGCAGCCCCAATCCCCCACGCATCGTCCATTCGCCTGAATTAAGATATCCTGTGGCGCTATAGTGGCTTTTTGGGAGAATGAAAACCAACAGGATGCACAATAAAATAGCGAAGAACCCCATCTGGATGGCATCCGTAATGAGTGATGTCCGTAATCCTCCTTTCAGAGTATACCCTAGTATCAAGGCCGTGAAAACAATAATTGCCAGATAGTAATTGCTGCTGCCCGCTGCACCGAAATAGCTCCCGATTACCATGGTATTACTCCACACCTCATTGTACAGGCGAAAAACGATCAGAAGGGTGAAAAGCCGAACGGCACTGCTTCCGTATTTGCTTCGGAGAAAATGATGAATGCTATCAAATTTACCCCGGGTTCGCAAGCGATAAAGCATCACCCCTCCCGTTAAAAATGACAGATAATAGCCCGCATACGACAGCCCGCCTACGATACCATATTCAAGTCCCAGATTTGCAGCATTGGTAATGCTTTTGGCAAATATCCATGCAATTACCAGGCTGCTCGTAAGCATAATTGTCCCAGGGGGCTTGCCGGATTTTGAAGCCGCCCTAAAGAATTCCGTTACCGTCCTTGCGAAAGGCGATACCAGTAAGAAAAACAGGCCAAAGGCAACGAGGATCGTCCATTGCCAGAAAAGTGCACTCATAGATTCCAGACAGAACTTAATAATACGGATGAAACCAATAGGTCCATAATCGAGGCTGAAGTATGGGCGGAATTACTTTACCTGCCACCAAACTTTCGCATTCACACTATTGCCATTGGTTGCAGTTGAAGCAGCCGCATAGCTGTCTGCATTCAGGGCGGCTTCCTCAGCCGGATAAGGCATTCGAACGGGTATGATCCCCTGGTTTAAACTAGCAGCAACATGCTTCAGAACCGGGAATCCTGTGCGCCGCCATTCGATCCAACCCTCATAGCCATTGATCATATTCGATATCCATTTTTGGGTAATGATCTGATCCAGTTTATCAGTACCTGTCGATCCATAGGCTGCTGCTCCAGTAGTCAAATAAGTAGCCGGCATAATGGTTTGCCAATAATCGAATGAGCCCTGAACCCCGCGTTCATAGAGTTGTTTATCATTGGCAGTGATCAATCCTCTCTGTGCTGCTTCAGCCAACAACAATGAGGTTTCCCAACTTGTTATAAAGTTTGCTTTCAACTTCCCGGTAGTCTCCCGGAATATTTTTCCCGAAAGGGAATAATTGGCTACCGTTATGGATGTTTGCGAAGCATCCTGTCCATTCAGCAATCCTTTATACATGGTTGGGTTAGCAGCTGTTGGCCGGTAAAAGGTTGCCAATCGTGGGTCCGTATATTTATTCATGATTTCTTCCATGGTCTGTGAGAGGATAAACAAATCAAAATCCCCAATACGCAGGGTCGCCATGCGAAAGTTATTGGGAGGACCATCCGTAAAGCTGAAAACAGCATCCGCGGAACTATTTTTGATGTAATTCCCTTCTGCAAAAATCGCCTGGAGCTTGTCTGCAACTGGCATCCGGTCTGCAATGCGCAGCAGGCATTTTATCCGGAGCGAATTGGCGAACATTTGCCACTTGCTGAGATCACCCCCATAGAGGATATCGCCATTTAAGGTCTGAATGCCATTGTATGCTTTAATAGCTGTAACGCCTTTTTCGAGGTTGTCCAGAATACCATCAGGGGCGGTATAGATCAGCTCCTGTTTATCATACCCCGGCGTTGTAATTCCACTTTTCCCTTTTAAGGCATTGAAATAGGGGACATCTCCATAGAGGTCAGTAAGCATAGCGGTCATGTAGGCTTTCAGAATGAGCGCTGGGCCTTCATAAACCTTACTGACTGCCGATGTTTGGGACTGTATCAGCAGATTCTCATTGTCGCGTAGATTGGAATACAGATAGGTCCATGGTTTACCTCCATATTGTGGCGAATTAAGATTATGCCGGTCAAACAGGTTGAAATCAACCATGGTAAAATACTGCCCAAGTACATTGCCGGCAACGAACCCTTCGTAACTATTATTCTCGCCGAAATTATATTCTACCTGACGGAGCAACAGGTCAGGCGATGCGGTGATTGGAGCGTTCGGGTTGGTATTTATGCTTTCCAGCTTTTTGGTGCAGGCGGTGAACAGCAAAAGGGCTGTTATTAGTGGGATGAATTTATTTTGAAGCATGATGTTCAGTCTTTCAGTTAAAGATTTAGCCCGAGCCTGAAGCCCACGCTTTTTGTTGTCGGGTAGGACATGTCTTCGACACCACTCACAAAGCCATTTCCCTGCGAGGCCATCTGCTCCGGATCAAAATGCGGGATATGACTCAATGCGAAGAGATTTCGACCAATTAATGATAGCTCCAGGCCTTTCACCCCTTTGAGGAACGTATGGGAAAGCCGTTCTGCATTGAATGAATAGCTCAGTGAAACCTGGCGAAGTTTCAGGAAGGAAGCATCATAAACACTGTTTTCCTCATTGTTGCGATCATAATAGGAGCGATAATAACTTTCTGCAGAAATGGCTTTCGTGTTGGGAACATAAACGGGGTTTGCATCGGTGCCGGTATTGACTACCCCCTGGATGACAATCCCATCTGTAGGGCGATATTCTGTTTCCTTCAACTGACCGGCAACACCGGCAAGAGCCAGGGTTCGTGAAACAACAATGCCACCCTGATGCCAGTCAAACAGGAAGTCCATCCGCCAGGATTTGTAGCTGAAACTATTATTGAAACCAAGGGTGAAATCCGCATTATAGTTGCCTAATTTCTTGAGCGTATTGTCAACTATAAAATTTCCATTGGCGTCTACAATGAATTGACCATCTGCCGTTTTCTTGTAACCGGTACCATAAAGATCTCCGATACGTCCCCCTTCTTCCACCTGCACATAAACGGTTTGATCAATATTGTCGTAAATACGATTGTAACCCAAGGTTAGTCGCTGCGTTCCTGCCGGTAAATCCCCGACTATAGCCCGGTTCCGGTTGAAATTGAAGTTTGCATCCCATTTGAAATCCCTGGTACGAACCGGAATTATGTTCAGCACCATTTCCAATCCTTTATTATGTACGGTGCTACCATTGACAACCTGCTGAGAGTAGCCGGAGGTTGCACTGATAGGTAATTGAATGATCTGATTCACGGTTTTGGCATTATACCAGGTGGCATCGATGCCGAGCCGGTCTTTGAAGAAACGGATATCGGTACCAAATTCTAGGGAGGAAATCTTTTCAGGAAGTAAGGCTGTATTGGCAATGGTGCTTTGCTCACTCAGGGTTGGCTGAGAAGCATACGGCGTCTGTCCATTATAAACGCCCGCTGTTTGATATGGGTCTGTATCATTACCAACCTGGGCAAAGCTGGCACGAAGCTGGGCATAAGAAACGATTCTGGGGAGCCGGAAGGCATTGGATAGCACAAAACTGCTGGAGAATGAAGGATAGAAGAAGCTGGTGTGTTCCGCAGAAACCGGGGTAGCAAGTGCACTGGACCAATCATTCCTTCCGGTAATATCCAGGAAAATGAAATCATGGTATCCGAATTTCGCCAGCCCATAAACACTATTAATTCGTTTATTACTCAGGTACTCATATTGCTCAAGCGGCGAAGCTGCATTGTTCAGCGAAAAGACACCCGGTTGCGCAAGATTTAAGGCCTGTACCTGCTGGGACATGGCATGCTGATCCATTCGGTTAGCACCGGCAGATAGATCCACAGTAAAGGCCCCGAATTTGTCTGAATAATTCAACAAGGCATCGCTATTGATTTCCTTGTAGTAAAGGCTTTGCTCCGCATAGGCGCCATTCACAAATCGATTGGTACTGAAATTGCGGATAAAAACACGGAGTTCCTGGGAATAGTCAATGCCAGAGCGAATAGCCAGGCTAAGTTTGGGTGTAAAGAAATACTGGGCCTTGACATTCCCAAAAAGCCGGTTCCGATTAAGGGAATTGGTATTTTCTTCCAGGGTCAGGTATGGATTGTCAAAGTAGGTCGAGTTGAATGAATATTGCTGTATACCGACTAATCCAGGTTGCCAGATATTTTTCATCGGTGAAATGTCCAGAGATCGTGGTCCCCAGGCTACTAAAGCATAGTTTACATTTTCAGAACCATATCCATTCGCTGGTCGGTTATCAGAGGTCGTGTTCACATAGCTAGCGGAGGCCGTCACCACCAGTTTTTCAATGGGTTTGAAAATGAAATGTGCTCCAGCTGTTTTACGGTCCAGATTTGATCCGGGTATATAAGATTGACTCCTCAAATCCGTATAGGACAATCGGAATGAACCCAGATCTCCGGAAGATGCGATAGCCAGATTATTAATGCTCGTGACTCCGGTCCGGTAGAAATCCTTCAGATTATCCGGATGGGAGATGAATGGAGTTGGTGTGATCGATGCATTGCCCCGCACCGCTACATCGCCTCCTCGTATAACCGTTCCGTCAGGGAGTGTGACAGGGCTATTATACTGCTTTATTAAAATCCCTTGATCCAGTTCAGGGCCATAACTATAACTGATATTGTCGTTGATGCCGCCACCCAGGCCATCATTGTATTCGAACATCCCCGAATTTCCCTGTCCATACTTGTTCTGAAATTGCGGTAGTTTAAATGGCTTGTCGATGGTTGTCGTTGAATTAAAGGAAACACCCAATCCTTTAGTATTGCTACCGTCTTTTGTAGTGATTAATATCACCCCATTTGAAGCCCGGGTGCCATATAAAGCTGCAGCGCCTGGCCCTTTCAATACCGTCACAGATTGGACATCATCCGGATTCACTTCCGCTGCACCATTCCCGAAGTCAACACCCTGAAAACCGCTTGCCGCTTCACTGTGGACATTGAATGGCGTGTTATTATTTATAGGTATTCCGTCCACCACGATCAGTGGATTATTATTGGTGAATGAAGCTTCTCCGCGAATCGTTATTTTTGAAGTAGATCCAACTCCAGTAGGCCCCGGTGTAATGGTTACCCCGGCAATTTTGCCCGAAAGATTATCGAGAAAGTTGACACTTTTGACCTCATTGATAGCTTTACTATCCAGTTTTTGTATGGCATAACCCAGCGCCTTTTTATCCCGCTGAATACCCAACGCAGTGATAACAGTTTCCGACAAGCCGGTTGCTGATGCATACAAAGCAATATCTAATGCTGCGTTTTCAGTAACCTCTTTTGTAACGGTTTCATATCCGATCGAACTGAAAACAACCATTGCATGTCCATTCGTAACCCTGATCGTGTATTTACCATTCAGGTCGGAGCTTGTCCCATTCCCTGTTCCTTTTTCGACGATCGTTGCACCTGCAATTGGTTTGCCATCAGCTTTATCCGAGATGGTGCCGGAAATAATTGTTGACTGTGCAGATGCATATATGCAAAGCATCAGCAGCAGGGCTGTTGTGTAAAATTTAATCATTGGGTCCGATAAAATGAGCGTGATGAAAATCACTCAATATTTCTCATGGGAAATATCAGCGTATAAATGGGTGATGGACTAAGCCAGTCCAGGCGGGCCTCTACGCCATTCATACCGTACTTTATATACTTCTTGACCTATTTTTTCGAAGAAAGATTCTCCGGGTGAATCCTTTAAAATGGAGTTTAGGATTCGTACAAGGCGATTGTGGAAGCCTGTTTTACTAATCCATTCTAGCAGGCTTCGATTATTATCCAGGTCACTCAATTCCTGAACCTGTCTCTGCGTTAAATCCAGTGCTTTTGCATAGTCAGAAAGGCCCTGCTGCACTTTTTCTGTTTGCCAGGGGATGTCCAGGAAAGCCGTCGGGTGCCAATCTGATTTGCAGAGACCAATGATATGTACGCCTCCATCCGGGGAAGGGCCAGTAACCAGGATACCATTCTTTAACTGTACATGTACTTCCCGAATAATGGACGTTGTAATCCCTGGCGAATCAGTGCCGATTGCAATGATCCTGGAAAAACCAAGCGAAAAGACCGAATCTATGGCGTTGACAAAACGTTGCCCAAAATTGGATCCATGCTGACTTCCAGAAAATGATTCAACAACTGAAATTCCGGATAATCTTGCCAGTTTATGGGTATGTTCAATCAGCTGCTGTGCTATCTGAATGTCTCTTCGTTTGCCATAACCAAATTGCTTTACAGCAGCTTCTTCCCGCGCTGTGCGCGAAAAAATCAAGATGGCTGTATCCGCAATTTGCATCAATATCGCGTTTTAATAATCCCCGGTGAACCATCATGTACGCAGATAGCCAAGCCAAAGTTTCAATTTGGCGAAATTAATTTTAGAGCTATCTGGAATCAATGTACCAAACTGTCAACTGTAATTTAATGCCAGGCAAGTCAGTACCGTGCATTTATTCAATTCGTTCAATGGTCGCTGCCAGAATATTGCTCAGCCGGTTATCGGCGTAGCCGGCAATGGCTATGATATCCGCTATATCCACGGGCTGCAGATTGTCCGGATCACACTCATCCGTTATAACTGAAATCCCGGCGCAGGGAAGTCCAATCTGGTTGGCTACGATAACCTCCGGAACGGTGCTCATGCCAACCATATCAGCACCAATCGTCCTTAAAAACCGATATTCCGCCCTGGTTTCAAGGTTTGGGCCTATCACCGAGGCATACACCCCTATCCTGAACTGGGTACCCTGTTCCAGTCCCACCTTCATCAGCAACTCCATTAATTGCTTACTATAGGGCCTACTCATATCCACAAATCGCTGACCAAAAGCCGGATTATTTTGCCCTCTTAGCGGATTATCGGTCTGCAGGTTGATGTGATCATCGATTAACACCAAGTCCCCTTTTTTGTACCCTGGATGGATGCCCCCTGCGGCATTGCTTAACAACAACTGCGAGCATCCGAGTGCTTTCATCACCCGGATCGGGAAGGTAATTTCCTGCATGGTATACCCTTCATAAAAATGAAACCGGCCCTGCATGGCAATGACACTGGTATTTCCGATTTTCCCAAAGAGCAAATTTCCTTTATGAAATTCGACCGTAGCAGTCGGGAAATGGGGGATCTCCGTATAGGGGATTGTGTGTGTGACGTTTATATGCTTTACCAATGCGCCAAGTCCTGTACCAAGCACAATACCTGTTGAGGTGGGTCCAGTTTTGAATGGTTCAAGAAATTCTTGTGCTGTTTCGATCGCTTTTAGCCAGTCTGTTTGCATGATCGGTTGAAGGATTAGGGCCGGAAAAAATACATACAAAATCCGCATTTCACAGGGGCACGTATATTGTGCTATTTAGATGCATCTCCGAATATTCATTTTCTTTCTTCTCTTGATGTCAAACATTGAGACCATTTCCGCACGTCAAAGCAATTATCAGGAGATTGCTGCAAACTGGCTGTATGCGGCGCGGCTAGGGGAGCCGACCGATAGTTTAAGACAACTATTGGCTACGGCAGATCAACATTCCCTCCAGCAAAGCCTTACCAATGACGATCAGCGCAAAACTTTTTGGATAAACATCTATAATGCAGCAACACAAACCGCATTAAAGGCGGCTCCGGACAAATACAAAAACAGGAAGGCCTTTTTCAAGGCCAGACAGATCACTATAGCAGGTAAAGAATTGAGTCTGGATGATATGGAGCATGGAATCCTTCGAAGGTCCAAGAACAAGTTGAGTCTGGGCTATCTTAATAAATGGTTCCCCGGTAAATTCGAAAAAACATTCCGTGTGGAGAAGCTCGATTACCGGATTCACTTTGCCCTGAACTGCGGTGCCAGAAGCTGTCCGCCAATCGCTTATTACAGTGTTGATAAAATCGGGGAACAATTACAGAGCGCCATGATTGGGCATCTGAAAGTGGAAACCGATTACGATTCGGTGAAGAATACCGCTGCCGTAACTGCTTTTATGGGCTGGTTCCGGGCAGATTTTGGGGGCAAGAAAGGAATAAGGAAATTATTGAAGCAGGCGCAAGCCATTCCAATGAATGCTTCGCCGCGTATCCGGTTTAAAACGTACAATTGGACAATTTATTTAAACAACTTTAAAGAATAATTGTTTTACCAAAATGGAACAAAAGAACCACTATTACGATGCCAATGATCTCGGCAAATTTGGCAATATTGCTGACTATGGGAAAGAGCTTGCTGATAAGTTTTTCGGATGGTATGGTGCCGTTTTTGCTGAAGGTGCATTGACTGCCAGGGAAAAATCCCTCATTGCTCTGGCTGTTGCTCATGCAGTACAATGTCCGTATTGCATTGATGCTTACAGCAGTGACGCGTATGAAAAGGGCTGGAGTGAACAACAATTAATGGAAGCAGTTCATGTGGCGGGGGCAATCCGCGGGGGCGCAAGTCTCGTACATGGAGTGCAAATGATGAATAAGGTCAAAGAGATAGCGATGTAATGGCGACAAAATCACTAAAAGCACAGGGCAATTTTCTTGCAGATTCACATCACCAGCTTGAGATCATTGAGCATGGTGCGGATGGCCATTTTATGCCCATCCCATTCCAGGAAAAGTTGGTAGACATTGGTTTATATCCCTTGATTCCGACTGGAATTACCATCTTCCAGATCAATGTTGGAAAAATGTGCAATCAGGTTTGCAACCATTGTCATGTAGATGCGGGCCCTGACCGGAAGGAAATTATGACCCGCGAAACCATGCAGCAATGCCTGGATGTTCTGGATAAAAATCTCCAGCTTAGAACGGTCGATCTGACCGGAGGTGCTCCTGAAATGAACCCGGATTTCAGGTGGTTTGTGGAACAGATAAAACTGCGGGACGTTCATATCATCGTTCGTTGCAACCTCACGATCATCCGCGCCAACAAAAAATACTACGACCTGCCTCAGTTTTTTAAACTGCATGGCGTTGAAGTCGTTTCATCATTACCATTTTACACGCAGGATCGAACGGATCGGCAACGTGGAAATGGGGTATTCGAAGACAGCATTGCTGCCTTGCAAATGCTCAATGAAGTGGGCTATGGGATAGAGGGCTCGGGTCTCATCCGGAATCTTGTTTATAATCCTGCCGGCGCATTTTTGCCTCCTTCCCAGGAAGGGCTTGAGCGGGATTATAAGGTAGCATTGCAAAAGGATTTTGGTATCCACTTCAACCATCTTTTTGCAATCACCAATCTGCCCATTTCACGGTACCTGGATTATTTGCTCGAGAGTGGGAATTATGAAAAATACATGGGCAAGCTTATTGCAGCCTTCAATCCTACAGCTGCCAAAGGGGTCATGTGCCGGAATACCATTAGTATAGGATGGGATGGTTTTTTGTATGATTGCGACTTCAATCAGATGTTGGATTTAAAAGTAAATGCAAGCGGAAAACACATTGCCCACTTTAATCTGCAGGAACTGGAAAATCGCGATATTATTGTAGCACAACATTGTTACGGCTGCACTGCCGGGGCTGGAAGCAGCTGTGGTGGACAAACAGCTTCCTGAAAACATGTCAGAAAGAAAGCACAGTAATGCCCTTATTGTTTTTGCCAGAAAACCTGAACTGGGAAAAGTAAAAACCCGTTTGGCTGTTACCATTGGGGAGCAAAGGGCATTGGAGATTTATGTACTGCTGCTGGAGCATACCAGGACCCTTGTTTGCACAGCGGATTGCGATACGCATATCTTTCTAACTTCCTTACACGAAGATCTTTTCTGGAAGGGATGTGAGCAGCATCTGCAAGAAGGGCACGATCTTGGCGAGCGCATGAATGCGGCTTTCGCACTTCTCCTGAACCGTGACTATGAAAAAGTACTGATCATCGGCAGTGATTGTCCAAGCCTGACAGAAGCCCATATTACAGAGGCTTTCCGGCGTTTAGATCATTGCGATGTGGTGATTGGTCCCGCCCGAGATGGGGGTTACTATCTTTTGGGAATGAAACAAATTCACCCCGAACTTTTTATCAATAAAAAATGGAGCACGGACTCGGTTTTTGTGGATACCCTATTTAGTATTGGTCAGGCGGGATTGAGTTATGTAGCATTGGACGTATTGTCGGATGTTGATGAGGAGGCGGATATTCCGGAGGGATGGATTGCGGCGAGCAAACCGCCGCATCGTTGCCCCAGCCTTTAGGCCGTGCAACTACAAGATAATGTAGCACCCCCGATTTTAGCCGCATCGTTGCCCCAGCCTTTAGGCAGTGCAACTACAAGGTTATGAAGAACTCCGATTTTAGCCGCATAGTTGCCCCAGCCTTTAGGCCGTGCAACTACAAGGTTATGAAGCACCCCCGATTTTAGCCGCATAGTTGCCCCAGCCTTTAGGCAGTGCAACTACAAGATAATGTAGCACCCCCGATTTTAGCCGCATAGTTGCCCCAGCCTTTAGGCTGGGGATTCAAGCAAATAATTATAAAGGGGCCTTTAGGCCTTGCTTGCATTAGCCCTCCAAAATGCCAGAGAAACTTTAATGATACTGCAAGATTGGCCCTCCTTCGCTCCGCTATGGCGGGGAACCCTAAAGGCCTTTTTTGTAATTGCCTGACATCCCCAGCCTGAAGGCTGGGGCAATTGTTAGGTCGCTGCAAGATTGGCCCTCCTTCGCTCCGCTATGGCGGGGAACCCTAAAGGCCTTTTTTTGTAATTGCCTGGCATCCCCCGCCGCATCGTTGCTCCAGCCTTTAGGCAGTGCAACTACAAGGTTATGAAGCACCCCCGATTTTAGCCACATAGTTGCCCCAGCCTTTAGGCTGGGGATTCAAGCAAATAATTATAAAGGGGCCTTTAGGCCTTGCTTGCATTAGCCCTCCCAAAATGCCAGAGAAACTTTAATGATACTGCAAGATTGGCCCTCCTTCGCTCCGCTATGGCGGGGAACCCTAAAGGCCTTTTTTTATTGCCTGGCATCCCCAGCCTGAAGGCTGGGGCAACTGTTAGGTCGCTGCAAGATTGGCCCTCCTTCGCTCAGCTATGGCGGGGAACCCTAAAGGCCGTGGTTTATTTATAGTTGCCTGGCATCCCCAGCCTATTAGCTGGGGCAATTTCCATTGCATCACTTCACCTTACTCAAACCCAACAGCTTCACCATCCAATCTGGCAGCGGCTTTTCGATTCCCCGTTTTTTCAGATTCAGATAGAGTCCGAATTTTTTAAACACCGGCACTTTGTGCGTCTCCACCAGTTCGATGAGTGTTCCATCCGGATCTTCGAGGTAACAGAAGCGACCTGCCGCATTTTCCATGGCAAAGGAATCCTGACTATCTACCGTGAATGCCATACCGGCCTTAGCACATGCCTCTTTCAGGCCATCCATATCCAGTACATCAAAGCATAGATGTATAAAACCAGGGTCACCCCAAAAGCGGTTGCTGTAAATTTTTTGAGGGATTCGGTCCAAAACCTGCACCAGCTCCATTTGTACCGAACCCAATAATTTTCCAAATGCCCCCCGTCCATCGGGTCGTTTTTGCAGCAGCACTCGGCGGCAATTTTGGGATTGTCCATCTGGGGTATCCGCACCATGCCCAGTTACATCGCTAACGATTTCAGTTAAACCAAGTATTTCTTGATAAAACCGGATTGCAGCATTCATGTCAGTAACACCAATAACGGCGCCCAGCACACCTGCGAGAGGTCCGGCCAGACCATTAAACCGTTCCGGATATTCAGTGATCAAAAAGGTGTTGCCCTCTCCATCCTGCAGCCAGCATTGGGCTTGCTGGTGGATGCTCATCTGAACAGGCCCTACAGTAACGCCAGGTTTGGTTGAAAGAAAGGCATGCGCAGCCTGGATATGATCACATTTCAAATTGCAAGCAAATATTCCCAGGTCGCCGAACTGAGGAAGTGTTTTTGGTTTTTGGGGATCCCGATTGAGGAACTGCCATATTTCAAACCCACCGCCACCTTGCATATTTAGTGTGAGTAGCGCACGCCGGCGATAAATTTCCCCACCCGTGTAGCGAATCATCAGCGAGGCTTCTGAAGTATCATCAAATACCAGGGCATTCATATTGAACAGGCTCTTGTACAATTGAGCAGCCTGCTGGGCCTCGGAGACCCCTATACCTATTTGCTGAATACCTGTTATGAATTGCTGAGCCATGAAAAGGGTTACTTGATATATACGATCTTAAGGTGCAGGAAGTTTCAGGATTCCATCCCTTTTTTTCGGGCGATGGAGTAATAGAGATTGGGTATAAAAAACCAGAGCCACCATAGTATTCGCTCACCACCCGCAATAATCAGGCGTCTACGTTTAGTGGCAATCGCTTTCACAATCCGATCTACACAAATATTAAGCGGAATGCCATTTAGTTGCCCTTTATCCATTTTAAGATGGGGACTGCCATCCCCGGTTAAGGCGGACATCGAAATCGGTGTGCGAATGCGGCCCGGATGAATGATAGTGATCTGGAGCCCGGGAATGCAATGTTCCGTCTGAAGGGATTCAAACCAGCCTTTCAGTGCATGCTTTGCAGCTGAATAGCCCGTGCGCAGCGGGAAGCCCATCAATCCGGCCATGCTGCCAATAGCAACGATATGCCCGTCTCCATTTTTCCTGAAATGCGGCATGAGGTGCCGGGTGATCAATACAGGCGCAAAGAAGTTGATTTCCATCAGGCTGCGATAGACTTGCTCCTCCGTGTCTTCAGCCAAAGAGCGCTGGCTGACACCCGCTGCATGAATGATGATATCAATCCGTCCAAATGCTCCGATAGCCTGATCGACAAGCCCGGCAAGCTGTTGCGACTGGTATAAATCCGCTGCCAGTACCCGTGTTTCTGTTTTGCAGGAAGCTGATAGTTCATTAAGTGCCGTCTCATTTCTAGCTGTGAGAATGATTCGTGCCCCTTGCTCCGACAATTGTGAAACGAGAGCGGCTCCGATACCGGAAGATGCACCTGTAATCCAAACGACCTTATTTTCAAAATGCATTTTTTCGATAGTTTAAGGCTTCACGGTATGCATCGATCATGTCCTGCTGGGACGCACCCTGCCGATACATCCGCACCACTTTGAGATTGGCCAGTTGCACCCGCAACCAGCTATTGCTATCATATTTGCGCGATGAAACAATAGTGCTTTTGGGGACTAATTTAAAACGGCCTTGTTTCCAGATCCTTGCAAGAAAGTCATAGTCTTCCATGATGCGCATGTCTTCTTTATAAGGCCCAACCTGCTCCCAAAGCGCTCTGGTAACGAAAATGCTTTGATCACCTCCCCGGAAGAACAGGAAATTAAAGCGGGTAAAAAATGAATTGATCCAGCGGAGGCTTTTATTATTATCAAATCGAAAACGATAGGATCCACAGTTGTATCCTTTAGCAATAGCGGTTTCAATATCTGTTGCAAAGGACTCGGGTGGACGGGTATCTGCATGCACAAAATAAAAAACGGTTCCGGAGCTTTGTAAAACCGCAGCGTTCATCTGACCAGCCCTTCCTCGAACAGGTGAGATCATGGTGATTGCACCTGCTTCCCGGGCTCTTTTCAAGGTCTCGTCCTCACTATTCCCATCTGAAACAATAATTTCTGCTGAAACATCTCTAAGCGCCTTTTGCAGGTATGCAATGAGTACACCAATATTTTCAGCTTCATTATAGGTTGGTATGATAATACTTAATTTCATATTGTTGGGACCGGCAAGTGGATTTGAATTTCGGACATTTAGACAATTGGGCTAATATAGCTTTGGTATGGGATATTAATAAGGTTAATTCAGCACATTAGGCGTTTAGCGACTGGAAATTTCATTCGCCTGTAAATACGTTTAAAGAAACTGCAGGGTTCAATCTATCGTTTATCTATCAATCAGATCCTGGCAAGAAAAATACTTTTTACAAGCTGGCAAAATGAATCAAAAGATGCGTCAAGTTATAAGTATAATCCTCGTGCTCTTCATAGCTACGCTATTATTTTCGTCTTTCCAGGCTGATTCATTGAGTGGACAGGAGATCTACAAAAAGAAATGCCAAAGATGCCATTGCGAAACAGGTTCGAAAGAGAAGTTTGGCGCCAAGAATCTTCAGATCAGTCACATGAAATGGGAGGACATGATTGCATTGATTTCGGCTGGCAAGAAACCGATGCCATCTTTTAAAAACAAATTGAGCAGTGATGAAATTACCCAGGTAGCCAATTACGTAGTAAGCCTTAGAAATTATAAATAGATTTAGGGCTGAATTTACTTTTTAAACCCTTTTGATCAAGATCAAAGGGTTTTGAGACTTAAACCAACCCTGATAAATGCTAACGATCGACGAGGTCATCAAAAAAGGCCGAATTCAATTATTTTGGATTCCGATCAGCATGTTGTTCGGTTTAATTGCGCTTATGGTGCTGGCCGTTTCGTTGATTAATAATGGCACTATCTGGATTCCCATTTGTGGGTTTGGTGGATTTTTCCTGGCAGTATTCACACCACTTCTATACACTGCTTTCATGTTGCCACGCTGGCGTATCTGGGCCTTCTCCAATGTGAGAAATGTACATGAACTAAAGCAAACTGCCATCCTGCGAAGAATATATCCCAAAGACAAAAGCTTTTTCTGGCGATTGGAAATAAAATCAGCCGCACAAAAGCAAGCGATCCAGGAGATCGAAAAGCGCTTTGAAATACCGGATATTTTCGAAGACGATCCTTCCATCCCCTATCAAACGGCTTATTATTACCCGAAAGTAGAATCCTGGACCTATATAGCACTTGCTATTGGCGCTTTGATTTTGGCGGTGTTCATGTTCGGTTCAAAGGATAACGGTATGTTTTTCATTGGGCTGTTGGCAGTAGTGGGCGGCAGTTTTTTGGGCTGGACAGGCTATAAACGGCTCATGAGTACCGATGCTCCGTTGATGATCAGCGAGGATGGGATCAGCATGGAATCAAATGGATTTCATGATTGGAAGGACATCTCAAATGAACAGGTGTATTATGTTAGTGCGGGTAAAGCCTCTTATTATGGACTCTCATACGAGGTGAATGGAACAAGAATCGCCATGTCGCTAAAGGAACTGACCGGGCTTAGTTCGTATAAGGTGGATCATGTTCTGCGGGTTTATCGGGGCAGGTATCAAAAGAGAATAGCGAAGTAAGTTTTACATGGGGCAATTTGTGTTGGTAAAATCGTTTAAGGATTTGAAAGCCGTAGGCAGCCATTTTTTGTTATAAACTATTTCTAGGATTAAGAATAATAATATAATGGTCTATTCAGATGCCTTCCAAAAACCTTGTGAATACCTTGGAAAGGCCTTGCAGTAAGTAGTACTCCAAGGTCTTTCCAATTTTTTTTCAACTTCATGCCAATCGGTTTTTCTTCCCTATTTCTTAGGTTGCGCTTAGCAGCCAGGCAGAATTTTAATGCCACAATTAGAATGACGAGTTTAAGGTCGACCCGTTCAATTGACCTGTTCCGTTGACCCAATCTTTGTCATTCCCTTCAGGGAATCTGTTTCTATTCCGGGAATATCATTTTCTCAAAAGGCATGCAACCAACGTACCCATTGGAGTGTATACATGACGAATAACGGATTCCCTGAAGGGAATGACAAAGTTGCTGTGTAGTAGCAGCATACAAAAAGTGTCCACCATGGTGTGCAGGGTTGATGGCAACCCGTTCTCCCGTTTCGTTGACCCATTTCGTTGACCCAAACCTACAAAACGTCATTCCCATTTTTTCTTACACGGCACAAGGGCGACTTCAGAATGACAATAACATCCAAAACACATATTATAAAAACAATTTGACAGTATTGAAGCGGCTTACACCCTGGTGGCGCCACTACCGCCCCCAAATAAAATGACCTGTTCCCGCGTCTATAGTTTTAGCAAGTGCTAACAATCAAATTGTTTTTATGAATAAGCAATCAGGTCACATCAAACTCGAGGCCACCCTTGGTGATATCACCTATTATAAACGCAACGGCAAGTATTTGGTAAAACGGAAGAGTTGCGTTTCAAGTAAACGGCTGAAGTATAGTCCGCAATACGCCGCCTTACGGCAGTACCAGCGGGATTTCGGACAGGCATCCAGGGGTGGGAAATTGATTCGAAATGCCTTTGGCAGCCTGGTTTCCGGAATGACGGATGGAAACTGCATAGGCCGGATGACAGGTCGGGTCCTCAAAGTCATACAATCGGACCAGGCCAATCCTTCCGGCCAACGGAGCATTCCGAATGGAAATCTGGATCTGCTCAAGGGTTTTGAGTTCAATGAATCATGCTCTTTGGGGCAGGTGTTGAAAGCCCCATTCATGTTGGCTCCTAATGCAGGGAATGATACTGTTAGTCTGGAGATTCCAGGTTTTAATCCGGCCACGCATCTTCGGTTCCCGCAAAATGCGAGCCATTTTCAGGTGTTTATTGGAATAGCTGCAATAGATTTTGACAAGGCCAGCTATCAATCAGTAATTGCAGAAACCCGGCCATTGTCGGTGGAATCAGACGCTGATGAACCAATTTCCCTGCGCTGCCAGCTCAGTGATGCCGGAATGGACCCCCGGCTGCTCGTAGTTGGCATTCGCTTCAGTGAATCTATAAGCGGGGTGTATGAGCCGATCCGGAATGCCGGGTATCAGGCTTTGCAAATTGTTGAGGTTTTGAAACCGGCTGAACGGCCTGATCCGGTGCTGCCTGCCCCTACGATTGATGCCTCATTGGCTAAGACCGAATTGGGTACTGCTAAAGCAGGTTTTCGGGCAGCTGGAACGGAGGCTGCATATTCTGTTACGCCTGATTGCCGTTCCAGCAAGGGCCAGAAATTGGCTAAAGCAATTGCTTGTGAACAAGAGATATTTCGATTAATGCGCTTCAGGACTCCATACTACAATGGAACGTGAATGTAAATAAAGTTGGGAATATCTGCAGAAGACGTTCACTCCGGCTAAAAAGCACTGACAAAATCAGCCGGTATCCATGGCCAGATCCGTTTCCATATGGCGGGGCCTGTCCCGCCGAACGGTGGGGAAAGAGTCGCTGTGTAGTACAGGTATACGGTCACTGTCATGTACGGAGACACCGTCATCCCGTTGCAATGGATATTATTCGAAATGGGCCAATACCAGATTCCTCCTGAATGCCTGTCCCGCCGAATGGCGGGGGAAAAAGTCGCTGTTTAGTACCGGCATACGGTCGCCGTCAGTTACAAGGACACTATCTTCCCGTTACAAAATAGAAGCCTGAAGGATTACCTAAATTATTTTGATCCAATTTTCCCAAGGTGTTAACCCAAACTTGGCTATAGCGGGGAATCCCTTAATGCCCGTGGATTATCTAATCTACCTTGAAAAACTTCTCATCAATCCTTCCGCATCACGAACTTCTTCGATTGCACCAGATCCTTACCCAGATAGACTTGCAAGACATAGTCCCCTTCAGGAAGGCTTTGCAGATTGAGCATCACCTGCGTGTATTTACCTGCGGATATATCCTGACCGGCCTGGAAAACACATTTGCCCGTGATATCAAAGACCAGCATCTGAACATGCGCATCCTTGCTCAATCCACCCAGATCCACATAACAATATCCATGACTCGGATTCGGATAAATGTTGCAGGTCAATGATCCGGATAGTATCACTTTCCGAACCATAGAATAGCTACTACTGCCATCTGCATGAATGCTCTGGACCCGGTAGTAATAAGCCTGATCAGGAACAACATCCCGGTCCTGATATTGATAGTATTGTTGGGTGCCTGCAGGATAATTACTCCTAAGCATTACTATGCTCCTGAAATCAATTCCATTCAAACTGCGCTCCAATTTATAACCAGTGGTTTGCTTTTCAGAACCAGCTAACCAATTCAGACCAATGAAATTTTGTTCCGGAATCGCAATGAAATTCAGTAGTGGATCGGCAATGGGCAGCGCCGTCTGCAGATTATCGGCAATGATAAACTGACTGAAACTGGTCACTCCATTCCCGGTACTAAACGTCAGATTGCCGTTGGTACTACTGTTCACCTGGAAGGCGTCCGCCGAATCCAGTTCAGTGCCCCAGGTATTTCCAAAGGAGTTGGAAGGACGCTTGAATAATTTGAACTGGTTCGCTGTATGCGCAGCCGCATTGTTGATGCTTAGATTGCTGAATCGAATGCTGTCCGGTGCCGTGAAGGTGCTATTTGTACCGTAATTGTTGATGATGAAATAACCACCAGATGGCACTGCAGGCCGTGCATCTGCCGGCTGGTCAGGGCCAGAGTTCAATCGAAATCCGACCAGGTTTCCATTCGGATAGATAGCCCCGTTTTTAAAGAACAGATCCATCCCGGTGCCGGTAAAACTATATTGGCCTCCCGCATTGACGGTGGCGGATTTATAACTAACACCAGTGGCTACAGGAGCTGTGGAAGTCGTAATGAATGTAGGAGCTATCGCACTATTATAGCCCGTTACCAGATCATAAACGCTTCCACTGCCCGCATTGTATTGATTGAACTGGAAATACTTTAGCAAGCCCGTTTCTGCCAGCGCCGGCTTTTGGATCAGGTGCATTTTCGCGCGCACCTCATCCTGGGAGAGGGTATAATTGTAGAATTTGATCTCATCGATCTCCCCCTTGTACTTACTTCCCTGCCCATTCTGAGCATCCAGATTTACATAGAACGATGATTTTGACAGATCGATCACCGGCATAGCATTATTGTTTACGGTTGCTGCAATGCCATTCAGGTACATTTTTACCCCGGTTGAAGAATAAGTGAGCACCACGTTATTCCAACGGGTACTATCAGCGATCAGGCCGCTATTGTTGCTATATCCTACCATGCTATCCGAATAGCAGAGTTTTAGATTGGGTGTGTAACCATTGAAAATGAAGCCCATTCCAAATCCTGTGGAGGATTGTCCATAAGTACCATGGGAGATCAATTGGGAGAAACTGGATTGATTCCCATAGGGTTTGAACCAGCAGGAAATGGAAAAAGTATTGCTATTGATATTCACTTTGCCTAGAGGTACTGTCGTACTCGTTCCATTCATGACGAGACTCTTACCAGCAACCGTATCAGCCGCGCAACGGTCCGTGTCGAAAACGATCATGTTATTGATAGTCCGGGTAGACGAGTTTAACAGGCTATCCATAACAGTAAGGGTAACACTATAGTTTCCAGGACCCGGGTATAATACTTTAGGCGCACGGCAGCTGGTGCAGCTAACAAAGGAAGCACCGGGAAAGCTCCAGGTACAGGCCGAATTGGAATAGTCATCCATGGAATAATCCATGAAACTTACCGTATCCTTTGAGCAGGAGACCAATTGCTTGTCCGCCATTGGCTGAGCGACCGGAGCGCCCTGACTGTAAAGAGGAGATTCCCATACCCCACGGTTGCCGGCTATCCGAAGCTTACTATCCCGATAGAAAATCAGTCCGCCTTCCCCGGCAGTAAAGTTTTGAGGCAGGCCATTGCTGAAGTTGATCCAGTCGCTCATGGAATTATCCCGGTAGAATACCTGGGTAGGTTTGGCATTGGTAATGGCGTAAATGCCCCCATTGGTGCCGCCCTGATAGGCCAGAAATGCGACCGCTTTCCCGGCTACTACAGCGCCCGTATAATTGGTCCAGGAAGATCCACCATTGACTGATTTGAAGACCTTATTGGCGCTGGCACCCTGAGCCATGCAGAAATACACTTCATTCTCATTGGACGGATTGACGCAGATATCAGTATTGTAGTATTGATAGGTCACCGGAATAGTTAATTGAGTCCAGGTGTTACCGGTGTCCGTGCTTTTGAAAATTCCCTGAGTGGCACAGAGGTAGATGATGGCCGGATTGCTGCGGGCAATGGAAAAGCGCCAGGCCTTGCTATTGAACTTATGCAGGCTGGTATAGGAAGCGCCTTTGTTAGTCGACTTCCAGATGGTACTGTCCTTCGTCACATAAATGATATTACTGTAACGCGGATCGATTATCAGCTTTGCGGTGAAGGTTCCATAATAGTCGTTGGATGGCCAAAGGGTATTAGCCACGTCAGCGTTTACCATGTTTGAAGCAAAACTGTTTGGGATCACATAGGTGCCGATATCATCACATCCGACAGTATTAGGGGTGCCATGAAATACATAGCCGGTTGGGCTTTCTCCGCCACCCATTCTAAGTCCGGCACCAGAGGCATAATTTTCAAAGAGGGCCACATTACCATTATGATAGCGACCACCAACGACAAGATCCTGGTCCCAACCCTGATCAAATCCCCAGAAGTCGGAACCGGTCAGGCCATTATTCCGGATCGACCAGTTCGCTGCTGTGCTGAAAAAATCGCTTGAATAGTTGACACCCCCATCCGTGGTGATATAAGCATCATTGCCGCTGACGGCGGCGAACTGCATATCCGGATGTATGGCAAGGCTACCAACATATCCTCCTACGGGTGCAAAATTGAGGCCGCCATCAATGGATTTATAGGCAGACGTTGTGGCAACGATCAAGGTGTTTTTATCACTCGGTGAAGCCAAGGCCACCATATCATAAAAACCCTGTCCATTACTCATACCAAGGCCTGTGCTGATGTTTGCGCCGGACAATCCGGTAGTGCTTGATGACACGCTAACGGACCAGGCACTGCCCCCATTAATGCTCTTAAGTACTTTTGGGGCTACCAGATCGAGGGTAGCGCAGTAAACATAATTGGTGTCAGCCGGGGTAACCGCGAGGCGGGCTCCGGAAGAATACACGCCGCTCAGACCGGAACTAACGTTCGTGAAGGTGCTGCCGCCATCATAGGAGATCATAATGGCGATCAGGTTGCTGGTGGCTGCCGTACGGCCAACTGCAAAGACCGTAGCGGGATTGAGAGGGTTGAGGGCAACATCATAGACATTGCTACCCGGGTTACTACCGGTAGCCAGAGTCCAGTGGGTACCTGTATCATCACTGTAGTAAACGCCGGTATTCCCGGCAACGATAATGCGATTGGAAATTGGGTTGAACACAATCTGGTTGCAGCTTCCACCGGTGTAGGCACTTAATACTGACCAGGTATTACCACCGTCTTTTGAACGAACCATGGAATTGCCATAGAACAGAATGGTATTGCTATCGATTGCTGAAACGCCGATGGCTGTGGTACTTGCAGCTGGTAAGGCGTCACTGATGCAATGCCAGTTCTGACCTTTATCGGTTGATTTGAAGATCGCACCGGTTTCTGAACCTGCATAAAGAATACTGGTATTGCCGGGAGTGATAGCAAAGCTGTAGATATTGGCCTCGTAGCAGGCCTTTCCCCCATTCCCCGGATACCACATTTGTACCGGTCCGAGGATGCTCCAACTGGAGGTTCCGTTTGGTCGCATTTGCGCAGATCGGGCAGTATTGTCTTGTGCCTGAATCGCTTCTTCTAATTTTCGTTGATAGTAATTACTATCGATGACCAGGGAACCGTCTGGCTGTATGAATGGGGAGACCTGGTTGCGCCAACGGATGTAGGCTTCGCGATAGGGTTCTTCATTGAGTTCGTTTTTGGAATCGCCTTCCTCGGGGCTAAATCCTTCTTTTTTTATTTGTTCATCAATCGTGTAGACATTCGGATGGTCCCAGTCCGTGTGCTTTACCCAATTTGGGACGGGGATGGAAGTGGGTAAATCGAAGATTTTCTGCCAGGACAGCTGATGCGCGGGCACTTGTTGGGCTACAGCATTGAAGGAGTAGCTGAAAAGTGCGATCGAAATCAGAAATAAAACGCTCTTTCTCATGATAAAGGGAACAATTGCCAGGAAGCCTCTTTATCATGACGGTTAATTTGCGCAATCTGTGTGCACATAATCGACTTTGATAGTTGCTCTCTGTGTTGATGGTTTCGTACTAAAGCCAAAATTAACAATAACAAATTGGTGCGCCAAATATTCTATATGTAAATATGGTAATTTGATAATTTGGTAATTTGGTGATGGGGGAGCCGGGATCCGATTTGAAGATTTTGAGGATTTGAAGATTTGAAGATGAGGGATCGGAGGTAGTTGCCCAACGCCTTTAGGGTTCCCTTTCGTAGCCATTCAGCAAAGAAGGGCTGGGGATTAACAGGTACTACAGATTTACCAGGCCTTTAGGCTTTTCAGTGTAGGTGGTTATGGACAATAACAAACAGATTCCCTTCGGGAATGACAAAAAAATCCCTCCTACTTCCTATTCTCCCCACCAACCACTAATTCCACCACAAATCCCTCTTCATATCGAATATCCAGTTTTCCTTTGATGGAGTCGGCACGCATTTTCATATTGAGCATTCCCTGGCCGCTTTTATCGCTTATGCTTGGGTTGCTACCATTGTCTTTAATGAGGAGGAACAGGGAATCTTTTTTATGGATCAATGAAATCCTGACTTTGTTTGCATTTGAATGACGAAGAACATTGGTTAAGGCCTCCTTGAAAATTAAGTAGATTGCCTGTCTGGTGGCGGTATGGATTTTTGTATCCGCCGTTGAGCTTTCACAGTTAAAATCATAAGCTATTCCGGTCCGGCTGAAAATTTTGGATGCAGCGGAGCGCATTTTATCGAAAAGGCCCTGGTAGGTGTCTCTTCGGGTATCAAAAGCCCAGACCACATCTCGCATTTGTTCAACAGCATCGCGGCTCAAATCACTGATCATATGGAGTGATTTTTTTTGTTCTTCTTCTTTAGAACTATAGGCTAATAATTGACTCTGCATGGCCAGACCTGCCAAAATACTTCCCACATTATCATGAAGGTCGCTGCTGATGCGAATCCGCAATTGAGCCATTTCCTCCATTCGTTGAATTTTACGACGGTAAACGAGGATGATAGCGTAGGCTACTGCTGCCAGGAGGCATAAGATCAAAAAGGAAATAATCCAAGGGTTATTATACCAGATATTGTCTTTTCGTATTTTCAGACTGTAATTATTCGTGTTATAATTCGATAAATTTTCGGCGGAATGTATTTGTAATTCATAGTTGCCAGGCGGAATATTATCTAGTAATATCTTGTTCTGCGAAGAAAATTGTGTCCAGTTGTCGGATAGGCCCAGAAGCCGGTAACTATAAAATACTTCTTTAGTGTAATCCGGTAAACTGCATTCAACTTGTACCTGATTGTCAAAATACTCCAGATGGATATCCTTCAGAGCGTCATAAACACCTTCCAGGTTCCGGGTGGTTTTATTCTTACTATTATAAATACTAACGGATGAAATTTTTAATGGTGCAGTATTCTGTGTTGGCCTAGAAAAATGGAGATCGTGAGCCAGGAATGAATATAGTCCGTCACTGCCGCCAAAATAATAGCGGCCATCATTTGTATGAAATACGGACTGCCGATTAAACTCCTTGCTGGCAAGAGCGTGATTATCAGGTAAAAACAAAAAATCTTTTAGAGAGGTGTCGAAATATAATAATCCATGATCGGTTCCAACATAATAATTTCCCAGGCTATCCTGAATCATGGAAAAGAATTTCCGGTTATGAATAATCTCATTATCATCCACTTCCGGGGCTTTGTACAGATTAACCTGACCCGTTTTGAGGTTAATGGAGCCAAGTCCGTCGTTACAACCAAACCAGAGGCCAAAGGGAGAAAGCTTTAGGAAATTTATGGATTGTGTGGATGATTTTGATATTTTGAGTTGTTCGGGATTAAAGAATGCCAACAATTTACCTGTTTTGGATATTTTTATTATGCCATATTGTTGTGTTCCAGCCCAAAAATTTTGATGGCTTTCATCGAAAATGAGATCACCTATATCCCCCAAGAGATTAAAATAATTGACCATTTCATTCCCCATCTGATAACTCCATACCTTATTGCTCCTTAAATTTATTTTGTATAAAATATTACTGTGCCAGATCTGAAGCCACAAAGTATCATGATCCAATACTTGATTGGAGTGACTGATTTTATTGTCAGGGCCTATAAACTGATATTTCCCATTCCGCAGATCAAGAATGGCATTATTCCATAAGAGTTTGGAATTCCAATAATTTAGACTGTATGTAGAAACTGCAAGTTCAGAGAGCGATTGAGTCTGTGGGAGGTGTGTAAATATTTTTTTATCGGCAGGTCTGGAAGCAATATCATTATAATACGACAAATACAAAGTACCCTTGTTATCCACAGCTAATGCTCGTGTGCTAATGATTTTAGACTGATTGGGTTTTCCCTGAACAGTTTCTTTATAATTTTTGCATTCTAAAAATTTGGGATGCACCCGGTAAAGATTCCGTTCACTGGCAAGAATGAAATCCCCATTTTTAAGGCAAATAATTTTACGGATCTCATAACTCAGACTATTAAATCGGTTGGTTTCTACCAGATTGGTTAGGTCGGTAGAGAGATCCTGTATAGCTCCGGTCTTCGTATCAATGATGTAAAATTCTTTGGTAGTCCCTATTAACACCTGATCATTTACAACAATGAATTTTACATTATTGCTTCGAAATTGAGGGGGTATCGGGGTAAGCAATTCAAACCTTTCCGTTGTCTCCTCCCATTTATAAATTCCGGTACTTTGTTGATCTACAAAATAGACGGTGTTTGAATCATAATACAAGGCTCTGGCCTTTAGCCCAATATTTGATAATTGTAATGATATACTTTTTGTTTAGACTCATTGTATCGGATCGCAATACTATCATTAATAAGCCAATAATTACCATTAATTAATGTGTAAATTATATCAGAATTGAGTTTGACAATTTTCTGCTGCAATAAATGCTTTTTTGCATTATTATCAATCTGGTCTACAAAATAAGTTTCCTGTCCGTTTTTATAAGCAGCATAAATTGATCCGCTGACGGAGGCACTCATTGATAATAAATTCAAGGAATCTCCGACGTTAAATTCTTTTATTAATTTTCTTTTAAATGGATCAAAGCATATTATTGATCCAGAAGATAATTCTTGGATGAAAAGAAATCCAGAATTGACTTTCGTTATTTTACCCAGATATGGTGTTGAACTGTGAGTTGCTAAAGGATGGGCTTTCCCATTTTTGGAATAGGTCAATAAATTATGACCATCGAATACATTCAAGCCATTGAATGATGAAAACCAGATGAAACCATCATTGTCTTGAATTACATCATTTATCAGTCCGAAATCCTCATGATTATTCAGCTTTATTTGTTCAATATCATACTTAGCACTTACTTGATGAAGATTCTTAACCTGAGCAACAGTATCTGTAAAATGGAAACAGCAAATTAAGATAATAAGTAGACGATGGAGTGTCACGAACAATGGTCATTACCTGATTTTAGCCTGGATCAATTGCATCACTGCCTCCGTCTTATTATTCACTTGCAACAAGCGATACATTTTCTTGACATGCGACCGAACCGTTTCGATAGATATGAAAAGTTCATCTGCAATTTCCTGGTAGCTTTTACTATCCGCTAACTTTTGCAAAATATCTTTCTGCCGTTCTGAAAGTAAATGCATTTTACTGTGCCTTCCCGCCATCAGGTGATTCACAATTTCACGAGCTACAACGGGAGACATATAGGAACCACCACGAGATACAATAAGAATTGCATCCCCGATTTCATCCAAGGTAGCCGTTTTTGAAAGATAGGAACAGGCGCCTGAGGAAATGGCTTTAAGAATAATGACTTCATCTTCGGAAACCGTCAACATAATTATATGCAAGGACGGCCATCTCTTCAACAGGATCGGTATTGCATCTATCCCTGACATACCCGGAAGACTGATGTCCAGAAGAAGAATATGGATTACCCCATCCTCAAACTTCAGATCGGTTGAGGATAACATGGCTTCGGCTGATTCAAAAGCAAACCCTTTATTGAAATCCTCATGCAGATCCACATATGTCATTACATGCTGTTGAACTGCAATGTTATTTTCAATAATGTTGACGAAAATTGCTTGCTCAATCACCTTTATTATTGATAGTTTTTAGACCTTACCTGTTGTAAGTTCCGTAAAATTGATAAAGTCAAATTTTTGTTGTTCATCAAAATTGTACATACTGTATTAATAATACAATCACAACGAAAAATGTGTTGCCCCAGGGGCATCGAAGTAATATTCCAGCTCAAATATCTGAAAAATACCCCAAAAGACTTCATAAACATGGGACCTGGTTGAGGGTAGTGCCATCAGGTAAGGCTTATTTTGCCTTTAATTTCTGCAATGTTTTTATGCACTTAGATCAGACGGTATGAAGATCTTTTATTTTCTTTATTGGCATTATGCTGCCTACTACTATTGCTGAAGTCATTACAGAATTGGAGCAGATCATGGATCTCTGTACCCGGACCAATAACCGGCTGGGATACTTTGCCGCACTTTATCACAAGGTGACCTGCCGGGTCCGTGATGGAATTAATAATGGGGAATTTGAAGATGGGCCCCGTATGGAGCGGCTGGATGTTCAATTTGCTAATCGCTTTATCAATGCCTGGCAACAACTACAAGCCAATCAGACACCAACACTGTCCTGGCAGATTGCCTTTGATACCAGTAAAAAACAACAGCCACTGGTGCTCCAGCATTTGCTTTTGGGAATGAATGCCCATATCAATCTCGACTTGGGTATTGCAGCCAATGAAGTGGCAGGATCCTTGCCATTATCGATGACACGTTCAGATTTTAATACGATCAATGGCATTCTGGCCATGCTGACGGGGGATGTGATGAATGTCCTTCGAAGGGTATCGCCTTTACTTTCCCTGATGGGTTTACATACCTCCCGCTACAATTCCATTCTGATCCAGTTCAGTATTTCAAATGCCCGGGATGGGGCCTGGTGCTTTGCGGAAGAATTAAACGCTAAAAAGGACACTGCCTACGATGCTACCATCCTTGCGCGTGATCAAGCCATAGGGGAGCTTGCAAATGGCCTAACGCATGCCAAGGGTTTGATGCGGATCACACTTTGGGTCATCCACCTTATTGAATGGAAAAATGTGGCTAAGATCATCCAGGTTATGCGGGAAGGGAATCCTGCCGTGGTGAAGTCGGCCCAGGTGGAGAAATAGCCTGCAATGAAAAAAGCTGCCCACAACAGACAGCCTCTCTTCAATAAACAACTATAAATAAGATTAGAAGGGTAATTGCCGGGCATGTTTCAAAACAGCAAGGGATGGATCCATATGGATCGCCTGATCGCAAAGTTGCTGACCATCTTTGTCTTTGCCTAGACGGATATACGCCAGGCCGATCTGATAAAGGGCCCGGGCATTTTTATTATCCAGTTCAAGGACCTCGTCCCAATACTTAATAGCTTCTTTGTATTGCCCACTGTGATAGCAGACATCTGCCAAACCACCGAGAAGGCCCATATCCTGGGGCCTGCGGGACAAAAGGTCCTGCATCATACGAATGGCTTCTTCTGTTTTATGTGCGTCGGCCATGGTATAGGCCATATTCATGTAGAAATCCTCCTGGGGCTGATAGCCACGGCTAATAGCTTTCTGGAAACAACTAACAGAGGCATCAAACTGTTCTGCAGTAGCATAAACCAAAGCTAATTCATAGGTATGGGATGGCTCACTGAGGCTATCGAGTGCCAAGGCCTGTTCATAATAAGGGACAGCTGCTTTGTAATTCTCCATTTTGACCAGCATCCGGCCAATCAGGTAAGCGGCTTCGGAATTCCGGAGATCATTCTGTAAGGCGATTTTAAGAAATTCTATGGCTTTGCCATAGTTCTGAATGGAATAATAGCTTTTGCCCATCATAAACGCCCATTCTTTGGCTTCTGGCACATGCGTATGAATTGCAGGCAGCATATCCGTCACTTTACTAAACTGACCAAAATCAAAATAAAGCCGCACAAGCCTCCATTGCGTATTGTAATCACTGGGAGCCAGGCTGGAAGCATTTTCCAGGGCTTTTACAGCAGGGGCCATCCGGTTCATTTTCAGACACACATCAGCAATGGCAAGCTGGATCTGCGGATTTTTAGTGTCTAATTTCGATGCGAGTTCAAAATTTTTCCAGGCTGGGGCATATTTGCGGTTGGCCTGATCTTCTTTACCCAATTGAAAATAATAACCAGCACTATCCTGATTAATTGCGGCATGCATTTCTGAACTCGCCAATAACAACACAGAACCGGTAACAAACACGGAGCGAAGGAATGATTTGAACATATTTTTTTCGAGAAACATTATTGGTTCGCAAGGATCATTAAATCCATGATTAATAACGATTTTAGTAAAAATATAGTTTATTCCATTAAAATCAAAGGGCTTAGCAAGGCCTTAACCACAAAACGTATAAGTTGGTGATTGTCAATCGACTGGAGCTGTTAATGGTACGTTTACAGAATAATCCGCCGAATCATTCTGAGGTTATGGGTTCGTTTTCTGAGGGAAACACTGATAATTCCTGCATTATCAATACGGTCGACCACAACTCTGCCACTGGTATCTGTGGCATGAATGATCTTATCACGTTCGCTAATTATGCCTACATGGATAATCTTTCCATCGGCATTGTCGAAAAAAGCCAGATCTCCGGGTTTTGTTTCCTGGAGGAAATGGACTTCCTCTCCCATAGTAGCCTGATCGCAAGCATCCCGCAGTAGCCTAATTCCTTGTTGCTTAAAGGCGATCTGAACCAATCCGCTACAATCAATACCTGCAAAGCTGCGACCACCCCATTGATACGGAGCAAATAAGAAGGTGCTAGCAGTATGAATAATGCCTTCAGCGAGCGCAACATGATCCTTCAGGTCCAGTTTTTTGCCCTTGAACCTCAAAGAGGAAGGTTCGAAATTGGGCAGGCTTTTTTTCAGATATTGGAGTTCACTACCCATCGGGATCCAGGTAACTGCTTTGCCGATATGAAGGGAGCCCTGCTGGGTATTGCTGGTGATCCGGTTCGTTTTCCGAAAATCCCGGGTACTGATATTCGATAGTTGTCCCAGCTTACAATAACCTTTATAAGTATCCCATTCACAGCGAATCTGAACCCACTCCGTTGTTTCATTCAACTGAAGGATCTCCACTTTTTCTCCAAATAATAATTGACTGCTTTGTTCTGCGCTATGCTTAGGTTCTTTACGTATGGGGGCAATGGGTACATTGCAGATGGCATACATGGGCTGCATGGAATGGGCAGAGAAGAGCAACATCGATGATAAATAAGCACGAACATACGTTCATTTTGCTTTGCCCGTTGTGCCTGCTCATCTTTTGTTATCTTCGTGGGTTAAGCCATCATTTTTAGATGGAAGCAAGTCTCATTCACTACTAAAATAGCAACTACACACACAAATGTCAGCCACCCTCCTCGCTGTGATCATCGGGATCGCAGCGCTTATAGTCGGCGCAGTAGTCGGCAAATTCATCTTCGCCAAGGAATCACAGAAAGAAATTGATCTCGCCGCAAAGGCCGCCGCAGAAGCCCAGATAAAACTCCAGCAAGCAAATGTTCAGGCTGAACAGGTCCTTAAGGATGCCGAATCAAAAGCCGAAACCTACAAACAGAAGCGGGAATTAGAAGCCAAAGAGCGTTTTCTTCAATTAAAATCCAAGCACGAAGAGGAAGTCAACACCCGCAATCAAAAGATTGCTGAAGCGGAGAACCGGATCAAACAACAGAATCAAAGTCTGCTGGATAAGACCAATGCGGTTCAGAAACAACTAACCGAGTCGGATACTTTAAAGGAAAAACTGGCCAAAAGCATTGAAGAAACCAATGCCAAAGGACTGGCTATGGAAGCGCAGCGGGCAGAGCTCGCCAAACATCAGGAAGAGCATCTCCGAAAGCTGGAATCTGTTGCCAACCTGAGTGCTGAGGATGCGAAAAAGCAATTGATCGAGGCGGTCAAGGAAGAAGCCAGAACCGCAGCAATGGCACACGTGAAAGACATCATGGAAGAGGCCAAGACCAATGCCAATCGCGAAGCCAAAAAGATCGTTATCCAAACGATCCAGCGGACCGCCGCCGAGCATACCATTGAAAATGTGATCACGGTCTTTAATCTTGAAAGTGATGAGATCAAGGGCCAGATCATTGGCCGTGAAGGCCGGAATATCCGGGCCCTGGAAGCGGCAACTGGTGTTGATCTGATCATTGATGATACCCCGGAGGCAATTGTTCTTTCCTGCTTTGATCCACTGCGTCGGGAAGTTGCCCGCTTATCCCTGCAAAAATTAACCCAGGATGGCCGGATCCACCCTGCCCGCATCGAGGAAGTGGTTGAAAAGACCCGGAAGGCGCTGGAAGACCAGGTCATGGAGATCGGGGAGCGTACAATCATCGAATTGGGAATCCATGGTCTGCATAAGGACCTGGTTCGCATGGTGGGCCGCATGCGGTTCCGTTCTTCTTATGGACAAAACCTGCTCATGCACAGTAAGGAAACCGCTAATCTGTGCGGGATCATGGCGGCTGAGTTGGGTCTGGGGCAGAAGGTAGTTAAAATGGCAAAACGTGCTGGTTTATTGCATGATATCGGTAAGGTGCCTGAAGAGGAAACGGAATTGAGCCATGCCTTGCTTGGTGCGAAACTGGCTGAAAAGGCCGGTGAGCATGCTGCCATCGTAAATGCCATTGGTGCTCACCATGATGAAATGGAGATGCAGTATATCATTTCACCATTGGTTCAAGCCTGCGATGCGATCAGTGGCGCCCGCCCTGGTGCCCGCAGGGAAATGATGCAGAGCTATTTGCAACGGATCAAGGACCTGGAAGCCATTGCAACCTCTTATAAAGGTGTTGAAAAGGCCTACGCTATACAAGCCGGCCGGGAACTTCGCGTCATTGTAGAGGCCGATAAAGTCAGTGATGCCGAAAGCAGCACCTTATCCTTCGAGATTGCAGACAAGATCCAGAATGAAATGCAATACCCGGGTCAGATTAAGGTGACCGTTATCCGCGAAATGCGCGCGGTTAATGTGGCCAGGTAGGAGCTCGTAATGAACGGAGGATGACGGATTGGGAGCGATTTTTCTCGCGGCGACGCAAAGACGCTGCGGGAATGATATGGGACTTCTGACCAGTTTGAATCCGGGACATATGCTGGCCTTTGAAGTTGTTTTAGGGTTGGACCCTTCCACTTCGCTCAGGAGCCGTGGGTATTTCTACTTCACGGTAATACGGGACCCTTCGACTTCGCTCAGGGAGCGAGGAATTTAATTCGTTCAAGGGGCTGTCCCTCCGACTTCGCTCTGGGGCAGGGAGATTTTATTTCGCTAAAGGAGCTTTGGGTTCCCGTTCCCCAATCACCCAATCATCAAATCACCAAATCACTGTTGTCCGGTAAACATTTTGTGTAAAATGGAAAAGAGGCTGTTTAAAAAGGAAAGCTTCTTTGTTAGTAGAAAGTCGAAAGACAAAAGTATAAAGCTGTTTTTCGGATGTACCTGCAATTGGTAGGTACTTTAAACAACAGGTACATTAGATAAAAAGTAGAAGGTTCCCACCGTCGCTAGAAGCTATGGTGGGCGCGGGTGGCTAGACCCCGTCTAGTCACGACTGGATTTCCAATACTCGCCCGCCATAGCTGCAAGCGAAGGAGGGCCCAGATTGGGGAGCGGGTTTTTGCTTCAAATGCATATAAATTACTCCGCCATCGGGGGATGGCAAATCCACCAGTTCTTAGACAGGGTCTAAGAACAACTTTTTACTGTTGGGTTAATGTAAAAGCATAGAAACAGCATATTTACTTTGGGGGGCTTACTTTTCAAAAAGCGATTTGGCAGATCTGACTATCAAGACGTTATGAGCGAAAATTGACTGTTTTCGATTTTAACCGGACAACAGTGATTACCAAATTAACCAATTGCCCGGTCCCTGAGCGAAGTCGAAGAGACCGGGGACTGCAATTTCCTGGTATAATTTTAGCTTCTAAATGCTAAAACCCTGAACATGGATCAGAAACGTATCGTTATCATCGGGGCTGGGTTTGCAGGCCTTCAATTAGCACGCCGGCTCAAGAAAAGCGGGCATGACATCACCCTGATTGATCAATATAATTTTCACCAGTTCCAACCCCTATTTTATCAGGTCGCTACTGCCCGATTAGAGCCTAGCTCGGTTTCTTTTCCACTTCGTAAAGTATTTCAGGGCCGGAAAAATGTGCACGTACGCCTCGCTAGTGTAACACAGATCGACCTGAAGCAAAAGCAGGTGACCACCGATGAGGCCGGGATCTTTGACTATGATTATCTGGTAATCGCCAGTGGATGCAGCTCCAATTTCTTTGGGAATGCCCATGTCCAACAGCATGCTTTTCCCATGAAAAGTACCACCGAAGCCATTGCTTTACGAAATCGCATTCTTTTGAATTTTGAAGATTCACTCAAGGCTACAGAAGATGAGTTGCCAGCAATCATGAACCTCGTCATAGTTGGTGGAGGCCCTACTGGCGTTGAGTTGGCCGGTTCGCTGGCAGAAATGAAACGGAATATTCTGCCAAAAGATTACCCGGATATGGACTTCAGCCAACTGAATATCTACCTTATTGAAGGTAGTGAACATACCCTCAATGCAATGAGCCCGGCCTCCCGAAAGAAATCCCAGGAATACCTGGAGCAAATGGGGGTTAAGCTCTGGTTGAAGGCCATCGTTAAGGATTATGATGGTAAAATCGTTAGCCTTGCAGATGGTCGCAGCATTCCCAGCCATACCCTTATCTGGGCTGCCGGAGTAAAAGGCAATATTCCGGATGGAATCAATGCTGAAATGATCGTTCGGGGAAACAGGATCCGGGTGGATCCGTATCACCGCCTGATCGGAATGGAAAATGTGTATGCATTGGGAGATGTCAGCTATATGGAAACTCCGGAATGGCCTACCGGTCATCCCCAATTAGCCAATGTAGCCATTAAACAGGCCATTAACCTGGCCCAAAATATCTGTAAAGAACCGGTCCAGAAACCGAAGCCTTTCAGATACCAAAACCCGGGTACGATGGCAACGGTAGGGAAACGTAAGGCAGTGGTGGATCTCCCGCAATTTAGTTTCCAGGGACTACTTGCCTGGATGGTCTGGATGTTCCTGCATCTGATGTTGATCCTCAGTGTTAAAAACCGTCTGATCATTTTCATCAACTGGGCCATCGCTTATCTGACCAATGATACCACCCTGCGTCTGATCCTGCTCCCAACTGCAAAGCAAATCGACCTGATTGCAGGTAGGGTCCAAATGGATGAAAATAGAGTTTGATTTCTGCAATTACTAAAGCTTGCTGGTATTCGTTGCCAGATACCGAATAAAGCATCTTTTTGCCACCGGCAGGATCGTTTCTGTAAGTGGTAAGTCCAGATCCGTTACCAATTCATAGACTGCCGGATTCTTCAGAAACGAGTTGTTTTTTACCAGTTCCTTTTTAATGTGGTTGGAATTCTGTTCCTGATGCCGTTGCCAATTGTCTAAATAATGAAGTCGCAGGCCCCGGTACTGGCTATGATCCTGTTCAAAAAGGGAAACGGAATATTGGTAAACCCAAATCTCCGCATGAGCCCCATAACGAAGAAAAAGATACCCTTCTGCGTTATAGGGTGGATTAATGCCTACCGGACTGATATGAATCGTGTTTTCGACTTCTTCATACAAGGAGGTTCCTTCCTCGATGGTGGGTTTCATTCGCTCCGTGGCATAGGAGGTGATCTGCTGAAGTTCCTGCATCAGGCCATCATCCTCGAGGATTTGCTGATAAATAATACCCGCTTTTTCCAGATCCAGAAGACTGGCATTTTTCGGGAAATGGTCCTGGAGAAATTGCTTGTTTTTGCGAAAGGAGATCAGGTTATTGTAATGCCCAACCAGATCGGAAAGTTGGGGGTATAGTCGGGAGGAATGGAAGCATTCCTCTACATCCTGTAAATATGCCAGCAAGCGGTATTGCTGCATCTCGAAATCAATGCGACCTTCTACAAACCAAGTTTCACTGAGCTTCATTATCCAGGCATTTATACCATTAAGATAACAAAATTTGGGCCGCATATTGTGTAGGCCTTAATAATGCTTCCTTAAATGGAATCAGTGGGACAATGGTAGTCTGATGTGAAAACTGGTACCTTCCCCGGGACTCGTCTGATACGTGATTTCACCGCCCCATACTTCCACCATCTGACGGGTCATCGCCAGGCCGAGCCCTGTTCCCGATGATTTTGTTGTGAAATACGGTGTAAAGAGTTTTTCCTGGGCTTCCCCCGTAATACCACTGCCATTGTCCTGAACTTCAATAAGTGCAAAGGTGCCTTCTGATTTCAGGCATACCCGGATCATCCCATGTCGATCCTCCGGAATGGATTGAACTGCGTTTTGCATCAGGTTGGTGATGATCCGAACCATTTGACTCCGATCGGCAAGTACCCAAACCTCATGCCCCGGCGTTTCATAACGGACTTCCATACCTTCCTTAGAATAATATAGGTCCACCACTTTGGAAAGGATATCATTCAGATCCACCTGTTCAGGTTTGGAGCCAATACGGGCGAAATCAGCAAACTCAGAGGCAATAACGGATAGGTTGTTGATCTGTTCCAGTAAGCTCTCGCTGGTCCTTAGGGCCAGTTCTTCAATATTCCCCTGCCGGGATTGGATGGCGCGCTGCAGGTATTGCACATTAAGGCTCATAGGGGTGAGCGGATTCTTGATCTCATGGGCCACCTGCCTGGCCATTTCCTTCCAGGCCCCTTCGCGTTCACTTTTGGCAAGTAAGGCTACATTTTCCTCGACCTTTTTAACCATTTTATTGTACTCCCCAACAAGGATCCCTATTTCATCATTATAGGGCCATTGTAAAGGTTCATTACCATGTAGGCTCAATCGTCCGAATTGACGGATGATCACATCAAATGCCCGGGTGATCCAACGGGTAATGACTACTGCCAGAATGCTGGACAGGAGAAAGATGATGGCGTATAGATTTATGAGGGCAACCACAACCCCTGAGATTTGTTGATCCAGTTCCTTTTGAGAGGAGAACAATGGGACATTCAGGTATCCTGCGACGCCGCCATTTTCGGTACGTAAGGCCGTATAACAGGAAATATACTTCAGCTTGCCGATCTGTTCCTCCCGCATCAGCAGGGGTTTTGAATGAATCCCACCCATATTTTCCAGCACATCCGGTGCTATGACCGGCGCTAAGAGACCCTGGTCATAAATGGGCTGTTGTGTGGCTATGGCCAGTTTGCCATCTGCATCAAAGAGATTGATATCGATCTTTTGACCGGATGCCAGATTCCCCAGGAAAAACTTAAAGCCTGGTTGTGCCACCATCATTCTCCAGGCACTTGTATCTGTAGCCCCGTCTGCATCCTTCATGTATTGCTGGATTGACCTGGATACCGATTGCATCATTGCCTGACGTTGATCTTCATTGGCTTTGACATATTGGTACCGGAGGAAAATAACCGTTATTGCACCAATGAGCAAAAAGGAAATCAGAACAATCGCCATTACACTTAGCTGTACCCGGTATCGCAAACTGGCGCCATTTAGAAGGTGGCGGAGCCCAGGATGATGCAGCCATTCAGATAGCGAGCGGTAAAGGCGTATGATTCCCAGGAAAAGGAACCGGAGCAACAGGAGATAGGAAAACAGGGTCAGTAACTGTGGGATCGTACCAAGCTGATGCCAAACATAGGCCGTGCGATGGGAATCCGGCGTATAGATCAGCGTTGAAAAATCATTGCCTTTGCGTTCATAAAATTCCTGATGAGTGGTATCGTGCGGAATATAGAAAGGGAAGGGGTAATTACTGGTTTGAGCCACCAGCTTATGGTCTACATAGAGGGCATAAGAGTAGTCGGCATTCTTAGCAGTATTATTGACCGTAGCTGGCTTGAGTAATTCCGGCAATACAGTTTCGGCAACAATTTTCTTCTGTTCCAGGTCGATGATCAGCTTACCTAATGGATGATCATCGGTATCCGATAAGGGTACAATCCCCAAATAAATATGGTCATTGGTCGCTGCCTCCCGGTAGTACAGATCGCTGGCAGTACTACTCGGCATTTCCTCCTGGCTGACGGTGACGAATTCTGGCAGCGATAAGGAATCCGTATTGAAGAGGGGTTTTGCCTGGTTGTCAAAAATGTAGAGATGGGTCTGGTAGGCGGAAAAGCTATTGTTGAAATACAGCCTGGCCAGACGTTCATTCAAAGCTTTTCGACCCGAAGCAGATGGACGTTTCAGGAAGTTCAGGATGCCGGGGTCATCCTGTACATGGGGTTCTATCTGACTAAAATTATACTCTAGTGCATCATCATGCCGGCTGGCAATATGTTCTGCAAAATTCTTGCGATTCGTTAATTCCCGGATCTCGGTATAATGATGGATCAGGAAGGTGAGCAAGAGGCAGTGACCGGCACTCCAGAGGAGATTGGTGGGCCTGAATACTCCGGTTAGTTTCCCCTGTTTAATGAACCCCTTCATCAGCAGGAAAAAGAGCACCCAGCACCCGGCAAACAAATATTCCCCGAAATATTCCAGGTCTATTTTGACGATGAAACTGATACCAAAAGCAATAAGGATCGCGGAGATTCGTTGCCAATTTTGGAGCTGCATGGTTCCGGATACCCTTCGGATAAGGACTACTGCAGCAAGTACTACAGTGGTTAAAATGGTAGCAATCAAAAGGCCGGATAGGGTATTAGTATCCAATGAGGAAAGGTGGCTGGTGTCGAATGGGATCTGTGAATTCAATACCAGACTGCGAACCAGGATCGTGTATAGCAATACCAAAGCAGCCAATAATCCTGTTGAAATCAGAAGGATCAGCCATTGCGCAAATTTTGGCAAGGGATTTTTCCGGATCCAGTGATGCCAGGGGAAAAAGCGGACGAGGCAGCTTACCAGCCATAAGGCTGCCAGGGCATTCAACAGCAAATCGCCTAGTGACGGGAGTAGCTCATTCGAGGCATAGAGGGTAGGGGAAAAGAGTGCCGTTTCATTCAGTTGAAATGGGAGTCCGCGCAAATACAGGAGGCCCCGGATAATAATGATCGCTAAAACTACTAAGGATAGTCCCTGCCATTTTGATCCTTCCTTGGCCAGATGGCTCGCCAGTCGCTGTACCCAGGTGAAGATGAGGAAGATGGAGATGATCCAGAACCAATATTGCCAGAGAGAAGCGGAATGATTGACGGGAATTTCACCAGAGGCATGCACATTCCCGATAATCTGCCCGGAAGCTGCGCGAAGAACCGTAGTGCCTTCACCTGCTGTATCATTGATCAGGGTGCCCGAAGGAATGGCATTACTGGCTAAAAATCGGGGTTTGAGGTAATCATTGCTGAGCGAGTAATTGATCGAAATGGGATGAAGTAGGAGCAGGCTGATGCCCTTTGGTAACCAGGTAGCATTGTATAGTTCCTCATAATAAATTCCATTCTTAAGGTGTGCGATCCTGGCCGAATGATTTCCCGGGGAGGCAGGCAGCACCTGATTGGAACTCCAGGCAATCAGGCTATCCCCGGAGTATGCATAGAATAAGCATGATTGGCGGTAAACCCAGTTTTGGGAGCCGGATGCGGGGTCGTGATGGAGCCATTGAAGAACTTCTAATTGGTGTTGCCCGATAGCCTGAATCTTCCCGGCACTTTGTACCAGCTCTTTATGGATCAGGCTGGCAATTTGGTCCGATTTTAAACGTTTGTTTTCTGCATGGTAACCTATAGCTGAAACGATCCAAAGCAGGAGTGCAATGAATGGCAGAATATAATTTGGCCACCGCAGCTTCATTATGAATGTTCCTGTTTTTTAATTTCATTCCACATCGCATCCATTTCTTCGAGGCTCATTCCATGCAGAATTTTACCTTCACTGGCAGCCTTTTCCTCGATTTTCTGGAAGCGCCGGATGAACTTGCGATTGGTTTTTTCAAGGGCCGCTTCCGGATCAACCCCGGCGAAACGGGCATAATTGATCAGTGCAAAGAACACATCCCCCATCTCTTCCTCAATATCCTCTTGGTTCCCACTTTCAACCGCCTCAACCAACTCCTGCATTTCTTCCTCCACCTTCGCTTGTACCTGGTCGATATGCTCCCATTCAAAACCAACAGTCTTGGTCTTTTCCTGCAGTCGCAATGCTTTGACGATAGCCGGCAATGCTTTAGGCACCCCACTGAGAATGCTTTTTTTGCCTTCCTTTAATTTGATCTTTTCCCAGTTGCGTTTCACATCCTCTTCATCCTGGACAACCACGCTGGAATAGATATGCGGGTGGCGCTGCACCAATTTATTGCAAATGGATTCGATCACATCTTCAAAGTCAAACTGACCTTGTTCCGCACCAATCAGGCTATAAAAGATCAGGTGGAGCAAAATATCACCGCTTTCTTCCTTGATCCCCTGCCAATCCTCATCCGTAATGGCACCCGCCAATTCATAGGTTTCTTCAATGGTTAATTGCCGAAGGCTCTGAATGGTTTGTTTCCGATCCCAGGGGCAGCCGGTCCTCAGCTCCTGCATGATCCTGCGAAGACGTTCAATGCTATTATTATAGGGCATAAGGTAAAAGTATTGCCTAAAATGGTTGTTTATATGCTAAGGATGTTTTGTTGTTGCTTTGATGGACAGGATAATGCCCTACAGACTAGAAAAATCAATTGGGTTGAAGCCTGCTTAAGACCTGGGCATTCCACTCCGGGTGTTTCATAAAATGACCCAACTTTACAGCCAGATGCACGAACGACTGAAAACCCTTTTAGCGTCCCGATTAAACCTGTGGATCCTGTTATGGGCAGGCATTGCCTTTATATACTTTCCAGCCTGGAAAGGGGGCTTTGAGCAGGATTTTCATGGCTGGTTGCAGATGTATACCGATTATCCATTCTGGGATGCCATCAATCGGAAATTTGCGGGGATCAATTCTTTTTACCAGCTGACCCAATTGCAATTGTATGGCTGGACCATTCTTTTTGGGACGCATCCGCTTCCCTGGTTTCTCTTGTTCACGGCCCTGCATGCTTTGAATGGACTACTCCTGTTCCGCCTTACCCGCAATCTGCTGGATTTTTTCGACCTTCCCCATTCCAATTGGATCGCCCTGATTTCGTGCCTTTTTTTCCTGTTCAACCCGGGGCAGACCGAGGTCGTCCTGTGGAAAGCCTGTTATCATTACCTGATCGGAATTCAAATCATACTCTGGGTATTGATCTGGACCTTACGGTATATCCAGACGGGCCACGCAAAATGGGCCTGGATGGCGAATCTCCTGATGCTACTGGCAACCCTAACCCTTGAGACCTGGTATACGATTCCCTGGTTGATCCTGGTTCTGGCAGTGACTTGCAGACGAGGCCTTCTGATAACGGCGAAGCAATTCCGGGATGTTTTTCGGCATCTGATCGGTCCTATGTTCCTCATTTTCGGGAGCTACCTCCTGATCTATCATGCCCGTTTTGGACAATGGGTGGCGCATAGCGCTTACCGGCAACCGGACGATCACAACCTTCGAATGCTGAGCGGTAGAATATGGAGCTATGAATTTCATTTACTGGCCCTGGGTCGATTCTTTCCGGAACATTACAGGCAATGGTTCTATACGCATATTTCTGAAAATGGGATAGCCACGCTATTCCTGGTCCTGATCCTTATTGGCCTTGCGATCTTTTTCCTGGTTCGACTGCCAAGATCCGGTCCGGTGCTTAGAGTTTGCTGCCTATTTTCCGGTTGGGCGTTAATCGCACTGATTGTGGTGATCCATTTCCTCCCGGAGTCGCTGATGTACATCCGGAACGATCGCTATCTCTATTATTCGGCCTTATTCCAATCTGTGATCCTGACGGTTCTGATCTTTCAGATCCTACGGCAGCGTGCCCGGTTGCGAATGATCCTAATTAGCCTCCTGCTCTGTATTTATTTAGGATTAACCAGTTTCCTGGTTTGGCAATGGCGATCCAGCAACAAAGTCTTTTGGGGGATCCAGGATAATTTCCATTGGAATAATTCACCGCAGGTGCTCTTGCTGAATTTGCCGGGTGTTTATAATGGAGCGGGTTTAATATTGGCCAGTATACCGGATGATTTTTCAGAACACCTCCGGATCTTTTATCATTTACCCAATCGTCACAATATTTATGATGTTGCGGGTTATAATATGACCCATCTCTGGGATGGGGCCCATGTGCAGGTTCTGGATAGCCTGCATCTTAAAGTGACTTTGAATCAATGGGGAACCTGGTGGTGGTATGGGGGGCTTGGAGCGGTTGACTATAGTAATGAAATATACCAGGTTCATTTTACCGATCCGGGACATGAATACCTGTTGAGCCTGAAGCAAAGGCCTCCCGGCCAGGTGATTCTATACAATGTTGGCACCTCCTGGAAACAGGTGGATTTCAGCAATCACGGGGAGCAGTGGTAGGGTGGGGGGCACGAAAAGGAGAGCGGGGAGCGGAGAGCGGAGAGCGGGGAGCGGAGAGCGGAGAGCGAGGAGCAGGGAGTTTTCTCGCAAAGAAGCAGCGGGGAGGTTAATTTGGTGATTTGGTAATGGGGCCTCCTTCGTGCTTTGCACTACGGCGGCCAAGGGAACTGATTTGAAGATGGGGACTGGGAACATCGAACCCTGAATAAAGTCTAAGACCCGGATCTATTTTCTACTTTCTACGTCCCCTGGGTTTCACCCAACGGGTTCCCGGAGGGCGCAATTGTAGGGGTTGGAAGGGCTATAAAACTATCGGAAACTTTCAGGTTTCTGAACGGCTTTTGGCAATCAGAATCAAAATGGCTTTCAGGGGCAATTAATTTGAATGGGCAAACTTATGCCGCTGCGATCCGGCAAATTTAACTGGATAGGCCCAAAACTTCGGAAATTGCAAAAATTAAGTCCTGCTGGATATCTGCCGGGTAAAAAGCAGCAGGTAAACGATCACAAAAAGCATCGATGTCACGGCTGATGCAAAGATCTTAAGCAGGAGCATGAAGAAATTCGTAAAGCTCCATAATTCGATCGTGAAATAGAGACTGTGATGAATGAGGATCAGAAAGCCTGAATAGGTCAGGAACGGCACCCAGCCCAGGTTTTTTACACTGGGGCTTTGACCTGGATATTCATCCAGCGGTCTTGGAAGCAATGCATTCAGGGCATTGGTACGCAAATAGGCCACCAGGACCGTTGCTGCTGCCTGCATCCCACCCGTATTCATCAGCATGTCCATACATAAACCCGTTCCAAATCCAATTAGCAAGAGGAGATATACCGGAGTTTCAAAGGGCAATAAGAGGATGAAAAGCGGGTAGAGCAGGGGAATGAACACCGGAAAGCCAGCAGGTTCTGACCACCAGCGCAGCGTTACTTTATTCAGAAGTATCTGCACACAGATGATGAGACAGAATCGCAGGAAATTTCGCAGTTGAATACTCATTTCCGTTTACCTCCTTTTGGGCTTTGTGGTATAGGAATATTATGGGATTCCAGGGCTTTTTGTTCTACCTGAAAGGTATTTTCCACGACATAGACATACATCATGTTCCTGAAATTGGTGGCCGGCTTCAGGAATACTAATCGTTTCCCGGTCTTTTTAACGATGAGCACTTTGGAAATAGTGCCAATCATGATCTCCGGCGGGAAAAAAGAATAGGTCGTCGTCCAGGCAGTATCTCCAATTTTCATGGGAATTTCACTCGGTACATCCACCATATACATCACGTCCGCATTGGGCGTATGTCCTTCAACGGTCCATCGTGCGATCCCTGTAGTGCCATCTTTAAGATGAACACTCACTTCCTGAAGCGAGGAAAGTACGGAAAGAATGCTGGCGAAATGTGCGGTTGTGTGCACCACTTTGCCTACCACACCGGTTCCTGAGATTACGGCCATATCTTTCCGGATGCCATCATTAGCCCCTCTGTTGATCGTGATATAATTATCCCGTTGCGTGACACTGTTGTTGATCACCCTGGCCGAGCGATAAATGTATTTAGCATACTCGATCTTATGGCTGGAATCCGAAGAAGGAACTGCAAGAAGAGTAACACTGTCATGCCGGATATCGGTGCTATACTTGGTACGTGCTAATTCTTCCCGAAGTCGAATATTTTCATTGATCAAACTATCATTCGTGGTGCTTAGGCCAAAATAATAGACCAGTGCATTCTGGCGCTGATATAAAAAGCCACTTACCGCATTCGAACTGTTCAGCAGATCATTGCCCTGAATGGTATTAGTCCTGCTGATCAGAATGGCGCATACGATCTCCAGAACCAGGAAAAGGATCAGGTTGAAGAACCGGCTGATGAAGCGGATGAAATTGCGCACTGGACGGAGATTTCAGATTTCAGATCCCTGATTGCCAGTCGGGAATATGCTGGTCAATCTTCAATCCTCCACCTGTTTTCTAAAATCATTTCATTAAGAATGGCATCCGGGCAATATTTTTCAGAGCCATGCCGGTTCCGCGGACCACCGCACGTAATGGATCATCTGCTACATGCACTGGTAGCTTGATCTTATTGGAGATCCGCTTATCCAATCCACGCAGTAGCGCTCCTCCACCCGTCAGGTATAATCCCCTACGGTAAATATCTGCCGCTAATTCCGGAGGTGTTGTTTCCAAAGCCTTAAGAATTGCTTCTTCCACTTTGAAAATGGATTTATCCAAAGCCTCCGCAACTTCCTGGTAACTCACCATGATTTGCTTTGGAATGCCTGTAACCAGGTCACGACCATTCACGGCAATTTCATCGGGTGGATTGTCCAGTTCTTTCAAAGCAGAGCCTACATGTATTTTGATCTGCTCTGCAGTGCGCTCACCAATCATGAGACTGTGATACCGACGCATTGCTTCCATAATATCAGACGTGAACTCATCACCCGCAATACGGATGCTTTGATCACAGACGATACCCGCCAGAGCAATGACAGAGATGCCGGTAGTACCACCACCGATATCGATAATCATATTGCCGGTTGGCTCTTCTACATCGATACCGATGCCTAGGGCAGCAGCCATAGGCTCATGGATCATGAATACTTCACGGGCGCCGGAAGCATTGCCGCTATCGCGAACCGCGCGCTTCTCGACTTCTGTAATGGAAGATGGAATGCAGATAACCATTCGCCATGACGGCGGGAATAATGGCTTCTTTGGAAGCACCAGTTTGATCATCTCACGGATCATCCCTTCAGCCGCATTAAAATCTGCAATTACGCCATCCTTTAAGGGACGGATGGTTTTCAGATTTTCATGCGTTTTTTCGTGCATCATCATCGCCTTCTTCCCTACAGCCACAATTTTATTGGTCGTACGATCTATAGCTACTATGGAAGGTTCATCCACAACCACCTGATCATTATGGATTATAAGTGTATTGGCAGTGCCAAGGTCCATGGCAATTTCCTGCGTCAGGAAGTTAAACAAGCCCATATATTGAGTGGAAAAGTAAAATTTGGATTTGAGCAAAGGTGCATAAAATACGGCGCATTGAGATGAATTCCCCTTAAGTAATAGATAAATTCAAATTTCATATGGAAAATAGAATCATTGTGGTTTTAGACCTGTCTATTGTACTGTAAATTAGGCCCGTGGATACCTCAACTTTATATGAGCTTTACCTAGCTCATCCGTCCGTACAAACGGATTCCCGAAAGCTGCAGAAAGGGGATTTGTTCTTTGCCCTCAAAGGCCCCTCTTTTGATGCCAATACATTCGCAATGCAGGCATTGGAGGCCGCCGCCTCCTTTGCCATCATCGATGATCCAAAGTTCCAACAGGATGAACGCTGCATCCTGGTACCGGATGTGCTAAAAGCCCTGCAGGATCTTGCCCGGCACCATCGCAATCAATTCCAGATCCCTTTCCTGGCAATTACAGGCTCCAATGGCAAAACCACCACCAAGGAACTGGTGACGGCTGTTCTGCGGCAGAAATTTAAAACCTATGCTACCAAAGGCAACCTCAATAATCACATTGGCATACCACTAACGATCCTGGACATACATCCGGACGCGGAATTTGCCGTCATTGAAATGGGGGCGAACCACCTCCATGAAATTGAATCGTATTGCCTCATCGCCGCTCCAAGCCATGGATTGATCACCAATTGCGGCAAGGCTCATATTGAAGGATTCGGGAGTCTGGAAGGTGTTCGCAAGGGAAAAGGGGAATTGTATGATTACCTGCGAGAACACCAGGGAATGATCTTCCGGAATACGGATCTGGACTACCTGGAAGAAATGGCAAAAGGAATTGAACAGCAGATCTGTTATGGAACAATGGATGCTGATATCATTGGCTCGGCAGGCCTGAACGGTATTTTTCTCGAAGTCAAGGTGGAAGTCCCGGAAGGTATGGCACCAGTAACGACGCAGCTTGTTGGCGCTTATAACTTCCCGAATGCCATGGCCGCTGTGGCTATTGGCCTTCATTTCGGGGTAGAACCAGAAGCCATTCGAACAGCACTCGCCATCTACCAACCGGATAATAGTCGTTCCCAATGGATGAAACGAGGAAGTAATGAGATCATCCTGGATGCCTATAATGCCAACCCAACGAGTATGAAAGCCGCCATTGAATCTTTTGCGGTATCAAATTTTCCACATAAACGCCTGTGGCTGGGGGCCATGAAGGAAATGGGGAGCAGTTCCTTGGAAGAGCACGCAGCTTTGGTGCAGCTGGCAGAAAAAACCTCCTGGGATCAGTTGATCCTCGTGGGTGATGAATTCAATCCTGTAAAGGGAACCCATACCTGGTTTAAAACAGCGACAGAAGCGGCACTATACGTGAAAAAGGATCCACCTGAGGGGGCTGCCATTCTGATAAAAGGTTCGAGAGGCAGTAAAATGGAATCCTTATTGGAGGCGGTACCTCAAAGCCATACCGATTAGTCCCTGGCTATATTTCATTTACCCGCTAATGCCTGGTCAATCGTCCGGATCAGTTCCTGGATCTGCTCCTGATCAGCAGCGGCCGGGCGTTCTTTATTGTTTTCGCTGGCGTACATGATCAGGCACATAGCTACAAAATCCTGATCATCTTTCCCGGCATAATGTTGTCTAAGCTCCGTGATTTTGTCGTCGGCCTTCTTTACTGATTGCAATAAGGCAGTTTCTTCCTCCGGAGGTACGAGGATGCGATAGCTTCTGCCAGCAAGCCAGACATGCACAGGTAGGAGTGAAATTTCCGGATCGTTGGCCATTTGCCTATTGGGAATTGGAAATTAAAGGTTCATTATTAGCTGGAGGCTCCGGGTCTTGCAGCTCATCCTGTTGCCGTTGTAATAAGCGTTTCTGGAAAAATACGAGGGTCAGTACACCTGTAGAAATGGCGGCGTCAGCAATATTAAATACGGGTTCGAAGAATTCGAATGGCCTGCCTGCCAGTCCGGGAACCCAGGAAGGATAATGGCCCTGGATAATTGGGAAATATAGCATATCGACCACCTTGCCATGAAAAAGGGGTGCATAACCAGTCCCCCAGGCAACAAATTTGGCGATATGATACGAACTTTCAGAGAAGATCATCCCATAAAAAATGGAGTCCACCAGGTTGCCCATAGCTCCGGCCAGAATTAAGGAACCACAAATGATCATGCCCCGGCCATAGCTTTTCAGGACCATCTTTTTCAGAATAATGAAACCAAACACGACGGCCACCAGGCGGAAAAGGGTGAGTACCAGTTTACCCCAATAGGACTGACTGATTCGCATACCAAAGGCCATGCCCTCGTTTTCCAGGAAATGCAATTTGAACCAATTACCCGCAATATTTAACTGGCCTTCCTGACCAGGTAAAAAATGGGTCTTCACATAAATTTTGACGACCTGGTCGATCAGCAGGATGGCGCAAATGATCAGGATGGCGGAACGGTATTTCAAACCTGGGAAGTTTTTTTTCACGGAACGGCAAAGATAAGGGGCTAAGCAGGGCTGGAAGTGTCGAATAGAACTTGCAATAAGGTCTGTCCCACTGCCTGAAGCGTATTTTTGTCAATGATATCCATGGTGTCCTGATGGGTATGCCAATGTGCTGGAAATCCGCTTTTTGTGGCATCGGTCAGGGAGATCAGGTCGATCGTTGGGATATGTGCCAGTTCATTGACAAAGACATGATCATCGGTAACACCTCCCGAGCTGGGCACAGGCGGGAAATAACTGGAGGCTCCGGCCTTGGAGGCAGCCTGCCACACTTGCATCTGCACATTCCGAGCATAGTTTGCAGAAGTCTGTTCCATAGGAAAGCGGGCATTGCGGCCACCCACCATATCCAGCAAAATCCCAAAATCAGCATGATATCCGGGAACATGGGGATGGGTTGCCCAGTATTGGGTACCCAGGCAATAGGAAGACTCCTTCCATTCGGAACGACCATAATCTTCTACGTCCGTTAACAGAATATCGACTCCAAGGTTCTCCGGTAAGGAATTTGATTTCAATTGGCGGGCCAATTCCAGTAATACGCCTACCCCGCTTCCTCCATCATCGGCTGCCAGGATTGGCTGATCCCTATCATGGGTATCCTCATCTGCCCAGGGACGGCTATCCCAATGAGCCAGAAGTAATATCCGACGTGTTGCAGCCGGATGGATGGCACCGATCAGGTTGATACAGGCTAAGGATTTATGATCCCCTCCGGTTACAGTGGTTGTTTGCCGGTAAACCGTATCGCAGCTTGTTTTGAGTTTAGCTTCCATCCAATCGGCACAGGTTTTTTGAGCGCTGGATCCTGGTGTTCTGGGCCCGAAGGCTACCTGGGTGGCTACATACTGATAGGCTGTATCCGCATTGAATTGGGGGATACGGATTGCTTTTTGGGTAACAATCGTATCGACTGCGGGCTTGGAAACGGGGGGATTGTTTGTGCCACAAGAGGCGCCCAATAATAAGGGCAGCGCCAGTACGGCATATTTGCTGGGCAATATTTTTGCAAGGCTATTTTTCATAAAAAAAATGCCCCCGTTGTTTCCACAGGGGCAAATAATAGAACGAGGATCAATTGGGTTATTTCAAATTCACTTCGGCCGCCTGATTTACTTCTTTATTATCGCCGTCATTATTGCTGACAAATGCAATAAACGCGCAATTGGCGGGTACCAGTACGTTATTTGGAAGGGTATAATCAAACGTACGCTCATAAACTTCTCCGGCAGGAATGGTGCTCATGGTTCCCAGGATGGCGGTGCCGGCAGCCGGTGTGATAATATCCCTCAGCACATGTTTATGAACATAATTCTGGACAAATGGAATCGGGTCTGTTGGTGAAAATTCCTGGGCATCGATCACGTTGTTTTCTATCAATGCGACGGTTAAATTTTGATGGACTGTTACAGCACTTGTGTAAGCAACATGAACTTTCAGGCTCACCTTTTTCGCCACGCTATCGTAGGTTTTCGTAAGGGTAATATTAGCTGGCGGAGCTACGGTCAGGCGGTTGTTGACGGCATTTGGCCAGTCATTGCGTCCCAGCAGGAGGCTGCCTGCAACGGGTACCCGATCCACCCCACCGGAAGGGATGGATCCAACATTTAAGTAAATGGAATTGGACAGGTCGGTACCGACCTGGGTCCGGTTATCGTTATTTGTTTTGACCGGGGTTAATGAAGGATTATTGAGCGGTTCTGTTTGTGGATTGCCGATGATCTGAATCCCCATAATGGCAACATTGTTAGGATGGGCACTATCAATTGCAGCGAGGATGACATGTCCGGCCGGACAGTTAGAACAGGTTACGCCCGTAAACTCTTCAATAAGTACGACACGGGACTGAGGCGTTTCTACGGTAGTCAGATAACTAGTATCAGCTGCCTTAATTCCAAAATCAATGGCTGGTCCTTTTTCTTTGCAGGAACCCAGGATCAATATGCTTAATGATAAATACCATATTCGTTTCATGACGATTCTTATTTGGAGGAACGAATGTACTAAATCCTGAAGCTTTTCGGGGTTCTAAGCCTTTCTAAAACGCCTGCCTCAGGATTTGGTTACCTTTAAGCCCTGGCTTAGCGCATTCGATAGGCCAAATCGTATATGGAAGAATCAAAGCGACAGAAACAGGTGGGTAAGCTGGTTCAGCAGGAAATGAGCGATATATTTATGCGTCAGGGCATCAATGTGATCAATGGTGGGATGGTCAGTGTATCCAAGGTATCCGTGACGCCCGATCTATTGGAGGCCCGGATCTATCTGAGTTTGTTCCAGATAAAGGACGAAGCTGGTCTGATCAAGGAAGTCAAGGAACGGACCGGGGAATGGCGTAATTTATTGGGCCAAAGGGTCAAGAACCAGCTGCGCCGGGTTCCCGAATTGCAATTCTTTATAGATGACACGCTAGATTATGTATTCAAAATGGAAGAGTTGTTTAAGAAGATCAAGGACGATGAAGCGGATAAAGCCTGATTCCGACAGATCATAAATACGTACAATAGCCGTGATGAATTATCCCTTCTGGATTGCACTCCGGTATATTCGGGGACGGCGGGGAAGCAATGCAGCACCCCTCCTTTCCAGGATATCTATGCTGGCATTGGCAGTAGGAAGTGCTGCCATGATCATTCTTTTCTCGGTTTTTAATGGTTTTGAAGGGGTCATTGGCGATTTGTATACCGCCTTCTACTCGGATATGCGAGTAAGCCCCGCCAGTGGTAAATTCTTCAGTCTGAATCCAGGGCAGCTGGCGCAGATACGAGCCATTCCCGGTGTCGACCAGGTGGCTGCAATAATTGAAGACAATGTTTTGGTCAATACGGAAGAAGAGCAAATTGTCGTGACCCTGCGTGGGGTTTCGAGAGATTATTTTAAGGTCAACAACCTAAAGCCTTTTATTATGTCGGGGAGAGATTCCGTAAAATTGGGAGCCTTGCCCACCGCCATCGTTGGGGTACATATTGCTGCACGGCTTGGCTTGAGTGTCGATAATGATTTCAGCCGACTCAATATTTACTATCCCAATGCCCATGCAGCCAATGTCGTTTTAAATCCTATGGGGGCTTTTAGCACCCTGGAACTTCGACCAGATGGCATTTTTAAGGTGCAGGAAGATTTTGATGGCCGTTATGTGATTGCACCCTTGCCTTTGGTGCAGGATTTGTTCAGCGCAGCCGGGAAATGTTCCTCTCTGGAATTGAAGCTTAAGCCGGATGCGAATCCCCTCACGGTTCAGCAATTACTTCGGCAGGCACTTGGCAAGCAATATCGGGTAGATACCCGGCCGGAACAGAATAAAACACTGAATAGTGTGATGCGAACCGAGAAATGGGCCACTTATGTGATCCTTTTATTCGTATTACTGATTGCCTCGGTCAATATGATTGGTGCTATGAGTCTGCTGGTCCTTGAAAAGAGCCGGGATATGGCTATCCTGACCGCAATGGGTGCCCCCAGAGGGACATTAAGCCTGATCTTTCTGATTGAAGGCATGTTATGGGCAGTAATCGGGGGAGGCATAGGGCTTATTTTAGGTGCCTTACTTTGCCTGGGCCAGCAGCATTTTGGTTGGATCCGTCTGAATGGTGATTTTATTATCCAGTCCTATCCGGTTTCCATGCGGATTATGGATTTCCTGGTGATCATCCTGACCGTTTTGATGGTAGGTTTTCTGGCAGCCGTTTACCCGGCCATCCGAGCAGGTCGGAAACTGGAAATGGCAGGGCAGGCGTGGAGCTAGTTCGGGTTCCAAAGGATCCTTGTCAATCTGGAAATTAGGCTACCTAAGACTAGCAGAAATGAGACGAAGGAATTCAGAACGGGTTACATTATTCATGAATTCGCCGCTGAATGCGGAAGTAGTTGTTACACTATTTTGTTTTTGAACGCCTCGCATCATCATACATAAATGCTGTGCTTCGATAACCACGGCAACCCCAAGAGGGTTTAAGCTCTCCTGGATAGCATCCAGGATCTGGTGCGTAAGGCGCTCCTGAACCTGCAGTCGCCGGGCAAAAACATCCACAACCCGTCCAAGTTTTGACAAACCGGTTATCCAGCCATTGGGGATATAGGCTACGTGAGCTTTTCCAAAAAATGGCAGCATATGATGTTCACAAAGAGAATATAATTCAATATCCTTTACGATGACCATCTCACTATAAGATTCATGGAACTTGGCACTTTCCAGAATGTCACGGGCGCTTTGCTTATAGCCTTGTGTCAAAAACTGCATGGCTTTTGACACCCGTTCCGGAGTCTTGAGCAGGCCTTCCCGTTCCGGATCTTCTCCGGTACCGGCAATGATTTGACGATAGGCCGCCATCATCTGATCCAGCGTTTCGGCACTATATTCTTCACTGCGTTTATACGACATGTAACGTTGACTTTTTAATGAGCATTAGCCTTTGATAGTCCGGCCAATCAGCACCCTTGATAATGATAAACGAAAATTACTCCCCAAAATATTCAACGTAGATCCGGGGAGTTTCATACAACTTAACAGCGTGTAAAATAGCTCCGGCTTTCTCGATATGTGGCTTGATTTCATTCCAGATGCCAATAGCGAAATTTTCGGCACTGGTGAATTTCCCGGCCATGAATGGGACATCGATATTCAGATTGCGGTGGTCCACCTGCTCTATAACCACTTCCCGGATCAGATCGCCCAGGGTTTTGGCATTAAAAATAAATCCTGTGGTAGCATTTGGTTCACCTTTGACGGTTAAATGGAGTTCATAATTATGTCCATGCCAGTTCTCATTCGAGCATTTTCCAAATACTTCGCGGTTTTTTTCAGCATCCCATTCCGGATTGCTCAGCTTATGAGCAGCATTAAAATGTTCCACACGCGTCAGATAAACCATATATAATGTTATTAAGTCGTTTTTGCTTTCGTCCGGCAAAGGTATTGAGAGTAGCGTCGAAAGTAGAAGGTAGAAAGTCGAAAGCGGTTATGGGGGTATCAGGAATCAGGTAGTTAGTATCAGGTATCAGGTAGTTGCAGGTATCAGGGACTTCCCTCTGGGGCTGGGATGGACACTGCTCTGAGACAATTGCAAATCGAAGCCTGTCTTTTCTATTTTCAAATCACTGTTGTCCGGTTAAAATTGAAAACGGTTAATTTTGGCTCATAACGTCTTGATAATCAGATCTGCCAAATCGCTTTTTGAAAAGTAAGCCCCCAAGGCAAATAGGCTCTTTGTATTTTTTACTTCAGACCAACAGTAAATAGTTGTTCTTAGACCCTGTCTAAGAACTGCAGGATTTGCCATTTTCACCGGCCATAGGTTCAAGCGACGGTGGGAACCTTCTACTTTTTATCTAATGTACCTGTTGTTTAAAGTACCTACCAATTGCAGGTACATCCGAAAAACAGCTTTATACTTTTGTCTTTCGACTTTCTACTAACAAAAATGTTTTCCTTTTGAAACAACCTCTTTTCAATCTTACACAAAAAGTTTAGCGGACAACAGTGTTTTCAAATCGATAATCACGCTCAACTTTATACTTTCGACCAACCATTCCCCACCGCCTGATACCTGATACTAACTACCTGATACTAAATGCCCCCATGACTATCCTCCTTCTTGCCGCCACTGCTCCTGAAATACAGATTACTTCAGACTGGCTGCGGCAGCCAGGATGCCGATGCCCTCATACCGTGGACATCTTAATCTCCGGAGTGGGCGAATTGGCGACCAGCTTTGCTTTGACAAAAGCGCTTTCAATTAAAAAATACAACCTGGTTCTGGGAGCGGGTATTGCCGGTGCCTATGATACGCAGCTTGCCCTTGGAACCTGCGTCCTGGTTCGATCCGAGGTTCCGGGTGACCTGGGAGCCGAAGACCATGATCAGTTTCTGGATATATTTTCCCTAGGCCTGCTCGGTGAAAATGAAGCCCCGTTTCTGTCGAAACAATTAGTAAACCCCATGCGTGTACCACCCTTTCCAGCGGAGCATCTCGAATGGGTCGCCGGATTATCGGTGAATACCGTCTCAGGATCGAGAACTACCATCGATAAGCGTCAGGAGCATTTCGGAGCTCAGATCGAAAGCATGGAAGGGGCCGCACTTCATTATTGCTGCCTTCGGGAGCAACAACCATTCCTGCAGCTCCGCTCCATTTCCAACTATGTAACCCCACGTGACCGGAATTCCTGGAAGATCGGATTTGCGCTTTCAGAACTGAATGCCCAGTTGATCCATTGGTTGTCAATACCTCTATAATTTACTTTCGAAGGCCGGTGTTGGATTTGATCCGAATTTTGCCGCTCTATGACACTAACTCTTGGATTTTCGCCATGCCCAAATGATACCTTCATTTTTGATGCTATGGTGAACAGAAAGATCGATACACATGGCATACAGTTTAGTCCCAAGCTTGAAGATGTGGAGACTTTAAATCAATGGGCAGCGAATTCTATTTTGGATATTACCAAGCTAAGCTATAATACCTTCCTACAACAAAGCAGCCATTATGCGTTGTTGCACAGCGGCAGTGCCTTGGGAAAAGGGGTTGGACCCTTATTGATTTGTAGACCCGGCGAGGAATCCCAGGATATCAATGCAGCCCGAATTGCAATCCCGGGAAAGAATACAACCGCCAATCTGCTTCTGAGCCTTGCTCATCCGCAGGCAAAGAATAAAACAGAACGCTTGTTTTCCGAGATCGAAGCGGCAGTTTTGAATGGGGAATTTGACGCAGGACTTGTGATACACGAAAGCCGTTTTACTTATGCAGACCGGGGACTTGCCCGGATCATGGACCTGGGAGATTGGTGGGAAAGTCATGCAGGGGCGGCTATCCCCCTTGGCGGTATTGCCATTCGCAGGAATATTGATCCTGAATTGGGTAAAACCGTGGATGGTATTATCCGGGAAAGTGTGGCCTACTCCTGGAAACACTACCCAGAGCTATCTCCCTATGTTAAGGAACATGCCCAGGAAATGAATCCGGACGTCATGCGCAAGCATATTGATCTCTATGTAAATGAGTACACAACAGATCTGGGTCCAATTGGTGAAAAAGCCATACAGGTGCTATTTGAAAAAGCCTCAGCGGCGGGTCTGATCCAATCTAAGAGTCTGAAGGAGTTGTTTTACTAATAAACCTGGTATCAGATCACTTGGCAAGAATGTACAATTCCTCCAGGTTCCTGCCCAATCCATCATAATCCAGTCCGTATCCAACCACAAAATCATTGGGGATCGCGAAACCCGTATAGTCCGCTTTTATTGGGAATTGCAAGGCATCAGGTTTGGATAGAAAGCTTGCAATTTTGATGGATTCAGGGCCTCGCTGTTTGATCTCGGGTAAAAATGCATGCAGGGTTTTCCCGGTATCAATAATGTCTTCCAGAAGGATCACATGACGGCCACTGAGTTTTTCTTCCATACCAATAGCGGTCACCACATTCCCTGTACTGGAAGTGCCTTTATAGGATGCCAGTTTAATAAAAGAGATCTCCGCATCAATGCTCAGGGAACGGAATAGGTCGGCCGCAAAAATGAAGGAGCCGTTCAGAATGGCAATGAACAGGGGTTGCTTATATTCATAATCCTTACTGATCTCAAGGCCTAGTTCCCGAACCCTTTGTGAAATGCGGTCCTGGCTGATGTAGGGTATAAACTGCTTATCATGAATGGCGATCATTCAGCGAAATTAATTATGGATGGATACTAACGCACCCGTAATTTCTGTCCCACCTGGATGGATCGACCATTCAGTTTATTCAGTTTTGAAAGCGCATCCATACTGAGTCCATAACGTTTTGCCAGTCCAAAGGCAGTCTCACCTTTCTTTACTATATGGTATTCCCTGATGGCTGAATTGGATTGTGGTACTGGTTGATCCTCTGTTGCAGCAACAGCTATCGGTTCCCTTACGATTTCATCACTCGACCTGCTTGTCTGCCTGTTTGCGGGTGCAGCGTAGACCACCTTATCGAAGCGTGCTTTGAGTTGGGAAAAACCATCTTTTGGATGGGCTTGTTCCTGATTATTGGACTCAGTTTCTGTATTCTGAGCGGGCATGTTCTTATTCGTCGCTGATATAATTGTTGATGCGGTTGTGCCAGAGTGATCCTCCTCAAGCACGGCTACCCCCATTGCAACGGGTTGGTCTGGTGCTTTCTTGCCTGGCGCTCTTTGTTTGACCGTTTCTTTTACAAGAACGGGTGTCGAAACATATACATTCTCTTCTGTTTGCCTGGATTCCGTATTAGTTGTTGGCTGGCTATTTATTGTTGTTGCAAGCTGTGGTGCTTCAAACGTTGCTGGAACTACCGGCGATTTCTTTTGTTGGCTAATTGGTGGCACTGGCTTTTTAACCCTTGCCTTATCTTTTGCCAGATTATTAAGTTTAGGCTCCTGCTTAGCCGGAATAATATTGGATTTCGATTCCGATTTAACAGATGCTGCATCAACCTGAGTCGCAGCATCCGGAATCATAGCGGTCTCTGGTGTTGATTTTTCAGCCATAATAGAGGCGGGTTCAGTTGCTTTCACACTGGACTTCTTCGTGCTAAGACTGACAGCAGGTGGCTCTGACAATTTTCGTTTTTCTGGCGAAGCTTTTGCAACCACTTTTGATGCAAACTTGTGTTCGGGCTCCCTCGGTATGGTTGCTGTTTTTGCGATCGGTATCTTATCGCTCAAATTTGCAGCAGGCTCAGGAAAAGGTCGATCCATTGCCTCCGGATGAGACTTATTTTTCGAGGATGAAGCCACCATTATAGCACTTGACTTCGTGATATTAGAAGCAGGATTCCGTAATTGATTTTTTACAGCATTCAATTGCGCAGCCATTTCCTGATCACTCATGGTAATAGGCGTATCCTCGGGTGTCGGATTTAAGGTTTGAACCGGGTAGACCGCAGGTCGGTCCAGTGGCGGGAGTTTTTTCTTAGCTATTGCATTATTACTGGATGCCGGATATGAGGGAGTTACCTTAGCTTTTGGGCTATTGGCAGGTTCCTTTTTTGAAGGAATGGCCGTGGTTTGCTCATAAGGTTTATGGGCAGATTTTGGGGAATTGACAATTTCGTTGTTGGAAGGGATTGTAATATTATCAGCGGAAGGAGTAATCACTTGCTCAGCAGCGGTGACACGTTCCTCTGGGCTATGTTTTATGGGTGTATGTCCTGTAGAAATGGTCGAAGCCTTTGTTTTTTTGATTTCAGCTGCTGGTGGCTCTAACACCGCAGCGGATGATTCAGCAGCTGTCACGGGTTCTGCGTTGGTGTTCGTAGTTTTGGAATCCTGACTTGCGTCGGTGCTTTCCGGCGCTACCAGACCAATATTCCCGGCGGTTTCTGATCCGTCCCGGGATAGAAATTGACCAACCTTGGTTCCCCGTTCGAGCGTAATAAATCGGTCTTCAGTAAGCGGGGCATCGGGCAGATGATTCATCTCCAGGAGTTTGGAGTAGCGCACCTTATACTGAATGGCATATTCCAGCAAAACATCCCCTTTGTGTGCATAAAAGCCCCGGACTCCATTGCGATGGACCGCTTTCCCATATTCGGGTACTACTGGTGCAGGTGAAGAAGGTGAATCATGTTCGAGTGCATGATCTGGTTTTTCTGCCATCATACTGGCTGCTACCGGGTCATTGGCTGATGCGATCATGGGCCCGGTATTTGGATCCAAAGCAGCCAATGTATAATCCTGTAGATGAAAGTCCTCAATGATCTTGATCAATTGCGCCGCGTAATTTGGATTCGTTGCATAGCCGCATTTCCGCAATTCCCTGGCCCAGGATGAATAATCAGTGGATTTGCAGGTGAAACAACTGGAATATCGTTTGCTGGTTTTCAGGTAATCACTGTGGTCCCTGTACGAATGCAGGGCACTGGGATATTTCCGAAAACATTCCTGGGGAGCATCATCATCATGTGCAAAGGTTTCTCCCTGCCATTCTTTTTTGCATTTGATCCCAAAATGGTTATTGGCTTTGGTGGCTAGTTCGCTCAATCCAGCCTGGGTTTCCAAGATTCCCTGCCCCAGGGTAATTGCAGCAGGGATCCCGATCCGTTGCTGCTCCATGATGGCATAAGCTTTGTATTGTTCGATATAGTTTCTGACCCGTTCGCTATAGGATTGCGTCTGCGCCTGCAGTTGTTGGCTGAGGCATACTATGGCAATGACGATGAGCTTTCTGATCATGAGTTCACATTTTAGCAGCTTGTGGTTCTTACAGGATCCCGCATCCCGGATGGGCTGCCAGAGCTGGAACCGTATCCTTATTAAGTAAGGAAATAGGCTACTTTGGTAATTTCTCCATTATTAATAATCCATCCCGAACCGGCATTAAAACCTGCCTGACCCTGGGATCATTTTTTATCTTCTGGTTGAATGCATGAATGGCCTTTCCATTTTTACTTTGCTCCTGCTCCGGTAAAATGACCTCCCCATCATACAAAACATTATCTGCAAAGATAAATCCACCCGGCCGAACCTTTTCAAAAACAAGATCATAATATAGACCGTAGTTGACTTTGTCAGCGTCGATGAAAACCAGGTCAAATTCTTCATTCATGGAAGGAATGATCTCCGCCGCTTTTCCGACATGCATCCGGATCTGCTCCTGCAGGCCTGCCGTATCCCAATATCGATGGCACATGTCTGCCAATTCTTCATTGATATCTATAGTGTGCAGGATGCCATCATCTGCAAGGCCTTGTGCCAGGCAAATTGCAGAATATCCGGTATAGGTCCCTACTTCCAAAATTCTACGAGGCCGGATCATCCGGCTCAGCATGGACAAAACCGCACCTTGAAGGTGCCCACTGAGCATAATGGGCAGCTCCACCTTCATATTGGTCTCCCGGTTTAATTGCTGGAGAACTTCCGATTCCGGGGTAGTTATACCTTCAGAATACGTATTGATTTCCGGACTCGTTAAATGATGGACCATATTATTGGAGCTATGAGATTTTCTGGATGGCGCAAAGATTCATTTTCCCGGGCAAATATCCCGGAATTCAAATCCTAAGCGGTAGCGAATAATGGATCTAGGAACGATTATAAACCGCTAAAACCAGCGCAATAGCAAAACCGGATTAATAAAATGAGCAACTAGAAATTGGGTCCCAGCTTATTGTGGGTATAGAATTCCCGGAAATAATCGATCACTTCATCCACCGTATCAAAGATCCGGATGAGCTCCAGGTCGCCCGGAGAGATATTTCCTTCCGTTTCCAACATTATCTCCCGCATCCAGTTAAATAAGCCATTCCAATAGCTCGAGCCAACACATACCATGGGGGTGGCCGTAAATTTGCGGGTCTGTATAAGGGTCGCAACTTCAAAGAATTCATCCATGGTTCCCCAACCACCTGGCATCATGATGAAACCCTGGGAATATTTGGTGAACATGACCTTCCGGATAAAGAAGTAATCAAAGTTCAGATTGGAGGAGCGCTCAATAAAGGGATTCGAATTTTGTTCAAAAGGCAGTTCGATATTCAGTCCTACGCTTCTTCCTCCTGCCAGGCTCGCACCTTTATTGCCGGCTTCCATGATTCCAGGTCCGCCACCGGTTATGATGCCAAAGCCTTCTCCGGCCATTCTACGGGCAATCTCGACCGCCAGTTCATAATATTTATGTCCCGCCTGTGTTCTTGCAGAGCCAAATATGGAAACGCAGGGTCCGATCTTGGCCAGGGTCTCAAATCCCTGCACAAACTCCGCCATGATCTTAAAGATCTGCCAACTGCTATGGGCGCGGGTTTCCGTCCAGTCGCGAAGTTTTAAATTGGTTAGTTGTTCTTTCATGCAAGATGCCTTTCAGCGGCATTGGTAAAGGTGTTCAGGGTATCGCCTAGAATTCCAATTGTATCGATTTTCTGGAAAAAAGCCATAGCCCCAGGTAGGTAATGGCCCCATTGATAATAAGAAGCTCGGTGCCGATGACATAGCCACCCAGCAGGGTTTTCTCAAAAGTTTTTAATAGATAGCAAAGGATTGGAGCGGCAATACAGATTACGGGAACTGCCTGCGAAATCGGCTGTCGATGCGTCAGGATGCCGAATGCAAACAGGGCCAGTAAAGGGCCATAGGTATAGCCGGCTACAACCAATAAGGTCTGGATTAGGGATCCATTGTCGATGCTCCGGAAGAAAAATACGCAGCCCAGGAAGATCAGGGCAAAGCTGTTATGAACAGCAAGCCGGACCCTTTTCTTACGATTTTCATCCCATCCGGAACGACGTTTCATGCCCAGGATATCAATCGAAAAGGATGAGGTCAGAGCCGTAAGCGCTCCATCTGCACTTGGGAAGAGTGCTGATATCAGGCCGATCAGAAAGCAAACGGTAATAAAAAAGGGAGCATGATACAAAGCGAAAGTGGGAAAAAGATTGTCGGCACCCGCATTCCGGCTATTTAATCCATCATTCCAGATAAAGTGCCATACAGGCTTCCCATTCTCAACGATCGCTGTGTAGTGCGCTCCGTTTTCAGTTGCAAAAAGATAGAGCAGTCCACCCAGCATCAGAAAGAGGAAGACCACACCAGCCTGCAAAAAGTTCAGCACGATCATATTCTTTTGGGAATCTCCGAGGGTGCGAACGGAAATGTTCTTTTGCATCATTTCCTGATCCAGGCCTGTCATTGCAATGGTGATAAAAGCACCTCCGATAATCTCTTTCAGAAAGAATTTTCCGCTCAATGGATCGGAATTGAACAAATGGGTTAGCCCCTGTGGTGCCAGTTTTTGAGACCAGGCGGTAAATGCACTTAAGTGCAGATTATTAAGGATAAAAACCACACAGGTGATAAGTCCCATCAACATAAAAGTTGTTTGCAGGGTATCAGTCCAGACGATCGTTTTAACCCCACCCCGAAAGGTGTACAGCAGGATCAGACCGAGGATAACGATGGCTGTTAATTCAAAAGGAATGCCTATCGGCGCCAGGACAAAGGTTTCCAGGATCTTGATTACCAGATATAAGCGGAGTGTTGCTCCAAGGGTTCTGGATAGGATGAAAAACAATGCACCAACTTTATAACTGGTGCTGCCGAAACGCTTATCCAGATAGGTGTATATCGAAGTCAGGTTGAGTCGGTAATACAGGGGTAATAGCACATAGGCGACCACGAAATACCCCAGCCAATAACCGATGACGACCTGGAAATAGGCGAAACCTGCAAAGGGCTTACCTGGGCCGACCATCAAGCTGACGGTTCCGGGTACTGAAATAAAGGTCATACCACTCAGGGAGGTACCGACCATACCAAAGGCGACTACCCACCACTTACTGGAGCGGTTGCCTATAAAAAAGCTTTCGTTATTCGAATGCCGGGAGGTATAAAAAGCAATACCCAGCAATAAGGCGAAATATGCGATGATGATGCTAAGAAGCCAACCTGTGTGCATTATGGCAAAGTAAAACTAAACTCAGGAGCTTCCCTACCGATGACTAGATGAATCGGACAAAATGGGATTTAGAATCCAACATTAAATCCAAAGCGGAAATCGATCTGACCGAGGTACGGGCTATTGGGATCCTGGATCACGTCGTACAAACCCATGATCACGAATGAAGAGTTCTGTGTAACCGGTTGACGGAGTCCTGCTCCTAACAATAAGGCATTGTTATCATACTTTTCCTTCACGGTAACGACGGCTCCGGAACCTCCCGGATCAAATTCATAGTTATTGAAGGTTTGGAAATCGTGCTCGAATTCAGCCTGTACAAAGAAATTCCTGAAAACGAGACAGCGGGCCCATGCACTCGGGTAAAGAATGCTGGCTTTGTAATCATAGCCACTGGCATAATAATCCTTGATCCGCATGTATTGGTAGCCCATTCCGATACCGGCAGAAACGCGGTCCGTGATCCGGTAGCCAATGATTGGAGAAACGCCAAGGGTGGTAACAGTACCCAATCCCAGGCTGAGGCCCCCGCCAAAAATCAATTTTTGTGGATCGAATCCTTTCTGCTCTTTTTTCTTCTTTTGGGCATTGCTTCGTCCGCCACTGCTATTATAGGTTTGCTGGGCATTGCTAACCGAGACAAGTAATATACAAAGCGCAAGAAGGCTGGCTATTCTTTTCATAAGGAAGATTACAGTTACAAATTTACAGGAAAGCGTAACTGGCAAGATCGATTTTTGGTCCTCCTGCTCTGTTAAAGAATTGCGGTAATCCTACTGATCACGCTTGATCTCATTGATATTGACCTTATCGTAGGGATTCTGGGGAACGCAATTGGTTTGTTCGCCGGTAGTGTTGTATTTAATCAAAACCCCGAGGCTATCCTGGGCAAAATTTGAAGCCAGGTTAATCGGTTTTAGCATGGTACCGTCTGATAAGCGCAGCAGGTATCCACAACCATTTACCGTAAGGTCACCCCCGTAGATAACAAGCGCGTGCGTAAAACCGTCATCATACTTCTTGCAGGAAGTAATGGAGAGCATCAGAAAAGCGGCGACAGTAAGCAGGTAACGCATAAGCGTGGAATGAAAAGAAAATGGTGAGTACAGACAAAAATAATCAAGAACCTGGATTTATGGGATTTATCTGAGCCCCTTTTCCAAATTCTTTCAATTGGAAGGTTTCGCTTTCAGCAGAAAGGATACGAAGCAATAGGCCAGACAGCCAATACCGCCACCGATTGCATCTGCCACTGCATCCCAAATATCTTTGGTACGGCCGAGTGAAGGGAACCAGCCCTGGAGGCATTCTACGAACCAGCCGAGGGCAGCGGCAATCAGGATCATTACCAGAACTGTTCTCCCGGTATTACTTGACCGGGAGCAAAGCCAGAGATAGGCAAAGACCCCAAAAAGGATAAAGTGGGTCCATTTATCGATAAAGGGGATATCGGAATGGGGTAGTTCCTTGCCGGGCCAGAGGCAGGCAATAAAAATACCAATCGTCCAAAGTAAGGCTGCCAGAAAGGACCAGCGGCGATACTTTGGATGGATTGGATAGGATTGAACGATCACTTAAGCCCCGATGTGGGAAGTATAGCCGGCTGCATCCATCAGGTTGCCAGCTTCTTCCGGATTCGAAATGGTCATTTTCACCATCCAGCCTTTACCGAATGGATCTGTATTGACGTATTCCGGGTTGCTTTCCAGGTCGGAATTAACTTCTGTAATGGTGCCGGAAACAGGCAGGAACAGGTCCGAAACCGTTTTAACAGCTTCGACTGAGCCAAAGATCTCGCCTTCTTTCAGTTCTTTGTTAAGGGCGCTGATTTCAACATAAACGATATCTCCCAGCTCATGTTGGGCAAAATCGGTAATTCCTACGGTGGCTACATGGCCATCGATAGAAACCCACTCATGGTCCTTGGTATATTTAAGTGTCTCTGGAACCTGCATGCTGATGTTTTATAAATGAATTGAAGGCTCAAAAATAATCATGGTTTGCATTCCCAGCTAAAAACTTATGTAGGTAAGGTTAAGGGTTGACATCAGAGATGCGTAATAGGTTCCGGCTGAAGGCCAAAGGATGGATGCCCACAGACCGGGCGATTGGATCGGACTTTTTTGGATTTTAAACAGACGTGTATTCAAATTAGTAAATGTCTTTGAATTTAGGCAACTAAACATACGAATGCATTTTGTGTTGTTAAATATAACCTGAAAATACTATCAAAGACTTCATTCGAAAAGTTGAAGACCTGCAGTGGATTGATCAATTAGCGATCAAATTTTAGGGCTAAATAATGAGGGTAGGGCTGGCAATACTACTTAATGCCATGTGTCAGGGAGGTATTTGCTAAATTTTTACAAAGCATCCTCAACATTTTTGATCAGGCTTCGAACTTAAGAGGTGTAATAATCTAAGTTTCTTGTTAATCATTAAAATTCGTTCCAGAACGTGCCAATTTTTAATTGGGCGCTGGCGAATTTGTATTGACGCTTCGTATGAATTGAAAAATTTGTCTCTATGTATGGATCGACTGATCCGGAAGCGCCCTAAGCTTGCTGCTGTACTTGTGTTGCATGATACTTAAAACGCGATTTTAGCAGAAATCGATCTATAATATGTTTTAAGTGTCCCGGAGCCTTTGAAAGCTCATTCGAGGTATTATAATAGGTGTCTATTTAAACATGTATAGGTCTAATTAATGACATGTGATTCCGTATCGAAATATCCTGACATCTTTTTTACATTCCTAACCAACCGGATTCCTTACATTCACGTCTTAAATCGTCATACTAGCATCCTCTGCGCGTCACGGGTAAACCATAATTTGTTATGAATGCTCTTTTTGTAAAGAATTGCTATAATTTGCTCTCGAAATTTTTACACAAATAATCACTCGTATGAAAACACTCAATACGCAGCAATCAAAGTCCCGAAAAACGAGCAGAAAGCTATACGCGGCTTTGCTTACGGTATTACTGTTTATTAGCCTGGCCCCTGCCAAGGCGCAGCTTGTTGCTACAATTGGTACAGGAACCAGTCAATATAGTTCTTCCGGTACGCCATTGTCACCGCTTGGGTATTATTATTCTACGGGTCGATCCCAATATATTTATCTGGCTTCCGAACTACTTGCCGCTGGTTTCACCGCCGGTAATATTCACGAGATTGCCTTTAATGTGGGTAGTGTTGGTAGTGCTGGTGCACCCAATTATACGCTGAGCATTGGTGGTACCACGCTCGGTGGCCTAACCACAACGACGGGCTTCGTAGGCGGACTAACCCCCGTATATACTAGTACTTCTGGTTACCCGCCAAGTCTGGGTTGGAATGTGATTAATTTTTCGTCCACACCTTATAACTGGAACGGAACCGATAACATCGTAATTGACGTTTGTTATGCTACCTACAATACCAATGTTGGTGGTGGGTCTGCTGGTGTTTATTATAACACCCTCACAAATGCCAGTCTTTCGTCAGGTGCATCAGCCACGGTTACTTATTGCGGGCAGCCCTGGAGTGTAATCAGTGGATCGGGAAGTGCAACTACTATTCGTCCAAATATCCGTTTCTATCGCCTTTTTCCTTGCAGTACTGCTGTAAAAGGTACTATGGTTCCCTCCGGTGTTGTTTCCGGTTTGTGCCCTGGTACATCCATGACGATCCAGGATACCGGTTATACCAATGCCTTAGGAATGATCTACCAGTGGATGTCTAGTCCGAATGCTACCACCTGGACCGCAATTGGATCTGGTGGTAATTCTCCCAAGTACCAGACGCCTCCAATGATCAGTACGGTTTATTACCATTTACGGAGCCTTTGTACGAATAATGGCGCAACGGATTCGTCGGCGAATGTTCAATTTGCTTTTACAGCAGGTTTCCCGGTTTATGCATCCCTTCCTTATTATGAAGGTTTTGAAAACTGGGGTAATGGTTGTGCCGCAAATGATAAATTGACTTCCAATAACTGGACCAATTTCCCGAATACCGGAAATGCTAGCTGGCGCCGGGATGATAGCGGTGCTTCCGCAGCCTGGACCAGTCCGACTACGCCAACCGGAGGCGGAACCTTTAAGGAAGGCGCCCACAGTGCCCGTTGGCATGGCTATTACGCTCCAACTGGTTCTGCCGGTGAAGGCGCGCTTTCACTGTATGTAGATATGAGTGCTGTTCCGGGTAATAAAGACCTGAGTTTCTATTATCGGTTTAACTACGGTTCCAGTGGCACTTATCCGGGTGACTCCCTGAATGTAGATACTTCTACAGATGGTGGTCTCACCTTCGGTCCACTGGTTCAAATCGGGCAGGCCAGCGTTTCTTATGGTACCTGGAATAAATATACTGCCTATAATGTTCCGATCAATTCTGCCAAAACAGTCTTCCGTTTCCGGGCTAAAGACCAGTATCAATACTATGATGATGTTTACCTGGATGCAGTAAAGATTGTAAATCCTTGCTCCGGCAAACCGACCGCTGGTAAAGTGGATACGATAATAGCCTGTTTGGGGCAACCTTTTACCTTAAACTCGGTTAATACCAGCCAGGCCGCCGGCCTTTCCTATCAATGGCAATACCGACCGCCTAGCTCCCTGTTCTGGGCGAACCTGCCAGGTGGAACGGTTCTGAACCCAAGCGCAACTATGACAGGAAGTATGTACTACCGTCTGGTAGTAACCTGTACCAATAGCGGCCTGAGTGATACTACAGTAGGATATCTTGCAAACCTCGCGCCATTCTATTATTGCTATTGCTCTTGCAATATCAGCCCTAGCTATGCACCATATGGTTATGTTGAGGTAGGTAATGTAATGATGCAGACACAACCAGTAGTGGGTAGTCCTGCGGTCATTCTTAATAATGGTAATCCGCTTCCAACAACCGGTAACCTTACTACCAATATTGCTGGTTATGAAGATTTCCGTTTGACGGTTCCGGCACCAAGACTGATCCGGGATAGTAGTTATAAACTCCTGTTAACACAAACCTCCTACTATAGCAGCTTCCTGACAGGGATGTATGCGGCAGCCTGGATCGACTTTGACCATGATGGTCAATTCTCCAATAATCCATTTGTAGGTACAGTTGGTGGCGGCGAGCGGATTATGTTCAAGACCATTCCTAGTGCGACAAATCCTACCGCTAACCAGGTATTTACAATCCCGCATCTTTCTCCAGTGGGTCTGACAGGTATGCGTACCACTATTCAATACTATTATAGTGTGTATGGTATCAATCCTTGTGGTCTGACTTATGCCTATGGTCAGTTGGAGGATTATCTTGTGAATATTGATTACCAACCATGTAGCGGACCATCTAATCCGGGTATTGCCCTGATTTCTGATACCACAGTTTGCCCTGGTTATACCGTTGATCTGATCGATACAACGTACGAGAAACAACACACCAATATTACCCGGTACTGGCAGTTCAGTACCAATGGTGGTGCTTCCTATGCAGTGATTCCAAGTTCAATGAATACGGATATCCTTTATAATGTTGTGGTTTCAACAGCCGTTTCTACTCGTTATCGTATCATGGCAATCTGCGGACCAACGGGCGATACTACTTACAGTAATTATGTACAGGTTACCAGCCCTAGTCCGGTTCATTGCTACCCTGTTTCAACCTCTGCATTAGGAGCTGTTGATAGTTCTGATATCGGCACTGTCATCCTGGGAACCTTCATGAACCCTGCACCGGGTACCCCAGCGGGTCCGCATCTTTCCAACCCTGCAGCTACCCATCGCCATAGCGATTTCACCAATCTGCCGCCAGTTGAATTGTATGCAGACAGTACTTACCGGATCGCGGTATTCCAGACCATGCGCTCTGCTAATCATGCGGATGCACTTGTCAGTGTATTCCTGGATTACAATAACAACATAAATTACGATGTTACAGCTCCTCCACCCCCAAGTCCATTTGTGAGTGAATTAGTTTACCAGGGTCGGACCACATCATCTAATTTCTTCCTGGATTCCAAATTCACCGTACCTGACGCGGTTATTGCCAATAAACTAACCGGTATGCGTGTGATCCTGAACAATGATGTAAGTATGGTAATGACCAATCCTGCCATGGCCGGTAAGGGATTGTTTACCTCTGGTGAAGTGGAAGATTACCTGGTTATTTTCCGCCGTGCTGGTTTGAGTGCAGGTACGCCAAGCTTATTGCAAAATGTAGCCCTGTATCCAAATCCAACAACGGATGGCAAGTTCACCGTATTGAGTGACGCTGCCCGCGCAGTTAGTCATATGGATGTAGTTGTGACTACCATCACTGGACAGCAAATTGTTACCCGCAGCTTCGATAATGTCGGTACTCATTTCTCTACTCAATTGGATCTGAGTACTCAGGCCAAGGGAATCTACTTCGTAGAAATCCGCGCTGATGGTGAGAAAATCACCAAGAAGCTGATCGTACGGTAATCCCTATTTTTAATCTTTGCAAAACCGCCCTGGACTTTCTGGGGCGGTTTTTTAGTAATGAATAGATATTGAATGCTACTTCTTAGCTGGTGAACATTTCAGCCCAATTCCTTAGAAGCTGTTGCCCATCCGGGGTTCCGATGGATTCCGGATGCGCTTGAAAACCTGAACTTGGGAAGTGTGGATGCTGAATCGCCATGTTTATACCATCTTCTGTGGAAGCCGTGCTTTGTAAGGCAGTTTTCTCCAAAGCATCCAGGGAGAGCGAATGATAACGCATGGCCAGGAACGGGTTGGGTAGGCCCTTAAAAATGCCGGTAGCCATATGATTTATTGGACTCTGAATGCCATGCACTGGTTCTGGAGCATGAATCAGTTTAGCGCCATAAAAAATGCCGAGTGCCTGATGCCCGAGACAAATGCCCAGAATCGGAATCCGGTCATGGAAATGAGCAATAGCCTCCATGGTTATTCCCGCTAATTCGGGTCGTCCTGGTCCTGGAGAAAGGATTAAGCGTTCAGGGTTGAGCGCTATCAGTGTACGTAAATTGATGGTATCATTCCGGATCACCTGGCATTCGTGGCCTGTTTGTAACAGGTAATGATGCAGAATATGGGTGAACGAATCGTAATTATCAAGGAGTACCCACATGGCCTGGTAGATGTGTATTCACCCCATCAAAAAAATGCTGCAGATCGCTAAAGATATCACGGGCAAAGGGAAGAACGGTCCCGATATGTGAGAAGACCCAAGGAGCCAGGGGCTCAAAAAAAACATAGGTGTGGGAAGCCGTGATCGATTCGGGGGAAATAATGTGGGCCTTATTTGCAATCCACAGCAGGGAGCTCCAGATCGTGGCTCCGATGAACATATATAGTATGCCACCACAGAGGCGATTCACCAGGCCCAACATCACCGCCTTGACAGCCGATTCAATGAGTCTGGCACCCAGGCGGACCAACCAAAGAACTCCAAGAAATAGTAAGAGGTAAGCGATGATCTGCGCCCAGGCGGAGGTAACCCAATTATGTTCCAGAAAATAGGTGGCCAGTGCGGATGACAGTTTCAAAGCGGCCAACATGCCCAATATCACACCCAATACGGAGAAGAGCGCAACAATGAGACCTTTCCGGTAACCCCGGAAAAAGGAAAGCACCAGTAGCAAAATTCCCAGGATATCTAACAAAAGGAATGATTTTTAAAGCAAATCCGAAAGAGGCTGTCGAGTCAATTCAATTATTTGAGAAGCTCTTTTACAATGCCGGAAATTGTTTTGCCATCGGCCTTTCCGGCCAGCGCTTTATTGGCCGCACCCATGACTTTTCCCATATCGGCTGCACTGCTGGCACCGGTTTGACTGATTATTTCGGAAATAGCGGTCCGGATTTCCTCTTCAGACATTTGTTGGGGTAAGAAACGGCTAATGATGGCTAGCTCTTCCTCTTCTTTTACAGCAAGGTCCGGACGATTTTGAGTCGTGAAGATCTCCAGGGAATCCCGCCGCTGTTTGGCCATTTTCTGCAACATCTTAAGCTCATCTGCTTCAGAAATATCTGAACCGGAACCGGAAGTTTTTTCAATGAGGATAGCGGCCTTAATGGCACGTAAGGTGCGTAATCCCGCTTCATCCTTGGCTTTCATAGCCGTTTTCATTTCTTCCATTATTTTGCTTTCGAGTGACATATTCGGTACTGATTTAATTGTTGATTGGTAATACTAATGAAACTGCCCCAACAAATTCTAGGATTGTTCGGCTTCTTTATTGATCGCTTCAATGGCTTTGTTATGAAAATCACGGGCGAATACGCGTAGTTCATTAGCCAGACTTTGATTCTTGGTAGCCCTATGATAGGTATCGGCCATACCCATCAGGCTTTGAAAGAAGAAATCAGCCATTTCATCCACCAGCATTTTTTTGGTCCAAAGGTCAATTCGCAAGGCACTTTTCTCCGCCCCATCCCAGATGCCCAGTAGTAAACCTTTAGCATCCTGGAAGCTTTCCATACCGCCATCGGGTGCCTGCCATTTAATGTCTTCTGGCATCTTTTCTTCGTCTAATGTAATTCTGAAGTTTATTTCGCTCTCGTGCATAAATAATTGCTTAGGTAAAATTTAATGGGTGCCTATAAGCGCTTGCTTATCTGCCCTGCAGTTTTGTAAGTTGATTCACACAGGCTGAAATATCCTTGGGAAGCGGTGCCTCCGCACAGATCTCCTTGCCGTTCTGATCCACAAAGTTAAGCCGATAGGCATGCAAGGCAAGTCGGTTGAGTAAAGGGCGTTCCTCCAGTTCATTTTTACCGGATTTATAATTTCGCTTGATGGCCGACAACAGGAACGGCTTCCCATCCCCATAGAGTTCATCACATACAATTGGTGTTCCAATTGCGGCCATATGTACTCGAATCTGATGGGTGCGTCCGGTATGAATCTGCCATTGCATCAGGGAATACCTTGACCAGCTTTCAACAACACGGTAGTCTGTAACTGAATCTTTTCCTCCTTTCTTGGCAATGATCATTTTCCCTTTCACAAAGGGATGCTCCATTATTGGGAGGTCGATCCTTCCGGATTCAGGTTGAGGTTTCCCCAAAACAAGTCCGGCATAAAATTTACCGATCTCATGTTTTTCAAAAAGCATCGACATATACCGATGTGTCGTTTCATTTTTTGCGAATGCGATAACACCACTGGTTTCACGGTCGATCCGGTGGACGACAAAAAGGCTCTGGCCTAAATCTGTTTGTAAAAGACCCCGGATCGAGGGTATATTGGTATTAAATCGATCCGCAATCGACAGGACTGCGGCCGGTTTATTAACAATGATCAGGTTATCATCTTCGTAAAGTCGTTCAATTTTCATAGTTCATTGCTTCCTGGAAAACCATTGCTCGATCACTGTATCCTCTGCCTGGCGCATAGCAATCTTTTCTTCGGCTGTTTTATCTCCCAGTCCGCAAAGATGCAGTGCTCCATGAAATATGACCCGATGGAGTTCCATTTCATAACTGGTATTAAATAGTTTGGCGTTTTCAGCGACCCTTTCAACTGAAATATAAAGCTCGGCATTCAGGCTACCTGGCTTTTCACTCAAATCAAAGGTGATGATATCCGTATAATCATCATGATTCAGGAATTGCAGGTTGATATTATGCAGGATGGCATCATTGCAAAAAATATAGTTCAGCTTTACTTTACTGATCATGCGCTTGCGGTTCCGGATCATTTCATCCAGAAAATGGCTCAGGGTTCTACGTTGTATTAGTTTGGAATTGACTTCCTGATCAAAGAAATGGGCTGGCATTAAAGGGAGGCTACTGGAACTGGAAATTGAAATGGAATATCTATTACTAAAAGACGCTTAGCTAGTAGGAGGAAAGGATTATTCCAATATTTCTACCCAAATGTTTTCTGCATCTTTTTTGCGAATGCTCAAATAATACCCGGCTATGGAAATCGCCATCGGGTCACCCATAGGAGCAAGCATTTCTACCCAAACAGGTTCGCCGGGGATACAGCCCATCTCCATGAGTGTTAAACGGAATTCAGTATCCTCATGTCTGGAAATAACGGCCTTTCGTCCGGCCTTCAGCTTCGAAAGCTGCACAATTGATTCCATTAGGTAAAGGTAAATCAGGATATCGGGTTATAATCTCAAGTCTTTAGGGATGCAGGCGTTGAACTTGTTAATTCAATGATTGGTAATGGCATTCATTCAAGCGCTTGCTTTTTTGAATGGGTTAAGATTTAAAGCATTAAGGTCAAATGATTCTGTTGCAGAGCCTTCCAATTGCCAATTCTGTTCCCATCTTTGCAGCCGTAAAGAGGTTTGCCACAATCATGCAGGCAAGCAGGGTAAAGGACAAGGAATACACCAGAGTATAATACAGGTGAATGGTAGCTAAAAGAACGATTTTCAGCCTATTTTAATTTCATTTCAGATGCACATTGGTCTTTATTTCGGTTCTTTTAATCCAATTCATATCGGGCACCTGATCATAGCCAATCATGTCCTGCAGCATTCTGAAATTGATAAGATCTGGTTTGTGATCTCTCCTCACAATCCTTTAAAAGAAAGCCATAGCCTGTTGAATGAATACCATCGCCTGCATCTGGTAGAGTTGGCCATAGAAAGTAATCCCAAGTTTCGGGCCAGTAATGTCGAATTCAGTCTGCCCAAGCCCTCTTATACGATTGATACGCTTACCTACCTGAGTGAAAAGTTTCCGCTGGAGCGCTTTTCAGTAATTATGGGCAGTGATTCCTTCAGCAATATAGCCCGTTGGAAGAACTATCAGCAGTTATTGGATCAATATGAGCTGATCATTTACCGAAGGCCGGGTTTCGAGGTGGCAAAGATGAATACCGGGCATATTCAAGTAATGGATGCCCCCATGCTGGATATTTCGGCATCCTTTATCCGGCAGCAGATCCAGGCAAAGAAATCGGTTCAGTATCTTTTACCGGATCCGGTATGGGAATATGTGCGAACGAACCGGTATTATTTATAGACGCAGGTTTTGGTCGAAGCTTGGGATTGAGGAAAACATTATCCGATTCTGTTGGAAGTTCCATAAAGTAGCTCTGGCCAGAAGCTGTGAGATTGCGTCGTCGTCGCCCAACCTCCTCCGCCCAATCACGGCGGGTCTGAGATTTGGAAGCCTTCGAAAGAGTTGCCCCACGCCTTTAGGTTGGGGATTAGAAATGGCCCCCCAAAATGTCAGGGGCTTTAGCCCTTTTTTTTATTGATTTTTGGGGGCAACTGTAGTGACTCAAGTGACTATCTCCCCTGTTACGTCCAGAGCCTTCGAATCCAATTTAGAAATCTCGATACTTTCCCCCGAAGACCAACCATCATTTTTTATTCCTGCTGAAATGGATCTCCATGTTTTTATACTCCTTGCCCTGTGGTGAATTACTGAACATGGCCATCGTATAATGATCATCATCTGTAAAGGTGTAGAGCTCCCGGACCGGCGTATCATTACCGGTCATGGGATCCACCATGGTACCCTTGAAACTTATCGTCCGGGTGCCAGGATCCCAACTTCCCTGGAGCACCATAACACCAGTGCCCATATTGTCAATCCAGGTATTGATGAAGGCCTTCTTGGCATTATCATAGGCAATCATACCCTGACCTTCAAAAGGCTGACCCATCATTTCCGCCTTAAAATCACTTTGCTGATAGCGACCACCCAGACTCATGCTTGTGGTACAGACTCCCTTGCTGGTGGTCGGTGGATTATCCGGAGTCATCCACATCGTGTTTTCAATATTCCAGACCCCGGCATATTTTGCCAGCATCTTCTGAGACTCGCCCGGAGTCATATAATCCATCCAGACCTTCATCATGGCGGCCTGATCGTTTTGCTGTGCCTTGGTGCTGAGACTCAGCACCGCTAATGCCAGAATTGAGAAGTATTTTTTCATGTGTATTAGGTGTAAGCATCAAAATTACTCTAAAGTATTATTTTATAAAAGACCAAAAGCGCATTCGGCTTACTTTTAGTTTCTGTCCGCAGGAACCGGACATCCAAACAATATGGGATGGCTTGATAAGCTTTTTGGAAATGAACCATCTGCTCCGGACCTTACTGTGCCCACTAAAACAGCTCCAGCAATATTTGAAGGTCTTGAAGGCATTCGATTTGGTCGTTATACCGATACCAACAAGACCTACGAAAAGACCAAAAGCTGGTTTCTGGCCGATGATCATTTTAAGTCCAAGGAATACCCGGCCGCTTTTGCCGCTTTCTTTGATTTTATCCGTGACGAAGCAGAGGATAATATCCTTTTTGTACCGGAGGGAAATGGGTTTAAGTTTGAACTCGTCCAAGGCTCCAAAAAATTGATCGGTTCCAGTGATGGTACCAGCATTACTGCCCGAGTTTCCATTGTCAAGATGGAAAAGCCTTCCAATGCAGCTATGCGTCGACTTCTGGAGTTGAATTATGTGCTTTATTATGCGCATTGTGCACTCGACCCAGATCAGATACTTTGCATGCTTTTTGATACCCCGGTTGAAATGGCTTCTCCAGCCAGGCTCTATTATGCGTTCCGGGAAATGAGCATTTTTGCCGATCAACAGGATGATCTGTTGGTGGCCGATTTCAGTGCGCTAAAACCGGTGGATACCGGACATCTCTTGCCAATGCCTGAACCGGAAATCGAAGTCAAATTCAAATGGTTTCGCAAGTGGATCCAGGAGGCACTGGACCAGACCAAAGACCTGAATCCGGATTCCTTCTCGGGTGCGATCGCCTATATCTATCTAAGCTTACTTTACCGCATCGATTTCCTGATCGTTCCTCAGAGGAAACTGCAATCCGATCTGGATGCCATCAATACCCTTTACTGGACCCGAAAGGATGAGGTGCCAATCGTTGAACGTAATTCGATGATGAAGGAAGGGATCACCAAATTGCTCGACATTAGTCGGGAAGATTTTCAGAATGGCATGTATCGGGCAAAAGGTACCTTCTCTGTAAATCCATTAGTAACACCGGATAAACTCCGTGAAAATATTGTTGGAGCCAATAATGATGCAGCCTGGTATATTGATAACAAATACCCGGCGTTAGCGCTCCTCATTAATGAATATGGCATTGTATATAATCAGTATGCCTTTTCACAGGCAAGGATACTGACAGAGCTCAGCCTGATCTATATGGCCGTTGTCCATGCTGATTTTTTTAAGGATCTGGGTCTCCTGACACCGCTCGTCAATGAGTCCAATGGCCTGCCGGATCAGGAGCGCATCATTCAGGCGATTAATGAGACGATCACAAAATGGCAGGAAAAATTCGTAGCGCTGCAATGGGATCATAGCAAGATCAATTACAGCACGGTGTGGGACTTTGCCCGAAGTTTTTCAGATCACTTGCAAAGTGTCAACCTTGAAGTAAAACGATAATAAACAAGCTGGAAACCAGATTCGCGGACGGAGTCAAAAACCATCAAGCTCAGGTAGAAATTATTGAATGCACCAAACCATTATCTAAAAGTCCATGCCCATTCAGGAAACAATTGAGCACTATCAGAATGCAGTGGTGCAGATTGCCACCAAGGCAGGAACCGGAACCGGATTCTACCTGCCTGCTTACGACCTGATCGTAACCAATAATCATGTAATTCGCGATATGCGGCAGGCAACTATCAAAGGCCGAACTTTTGGAAAGCAGCTTTCCAAAGTCGTTTTCACGGATTCCCGCTACGATCTTGCCTTTCTGATGCCCCCGGTCAATGTGAATGATTTCCCGGACCTGAAATTGGGGGACTATAGTCTGCTGCATGATGGGGATGAGGTATTGGCAATCGGGCACCCCTATGGGCTGAATTACACCGCCACACAGGGTGTCATCAGCCGAGTCAACCGGGTACAGAACGGGATCAATTATATCCAGATCGATGCAGCCATCAATCCTGGGAATAGTGGCGGACCACTCGTGAATGCACAGGGAGAGGTTGTTGGGGTCAATACTTTCATCATTCGTGGAGGGGATAATCTTGGATTTGCCTTGCCATCATCTTATGTTAAGGAAGCACTGGATCAATACCTGCCCATGCGCGGGCAAATCGTCATCCGCTGCCCATCTTGCAGTACACTGGTGACACCTCAAAGCCTGGATGATGGCAAATACTGCCCCAATTGCGGGACCCGTATTGAATTTCCAAAACAGGAAGCCTCTGACGAATTACCTGTTACGGGAATGGCCAAAACCATCGAGGATATCCTGGAGAAAATCGGTTTTAATGTGGAGCTGGCTCGCGTCGGTACCAATCACTGGGAGGTGGAGCAGGGGAGTGCTAAAATCAAGATCGGCTATAATCCGGAAAATTATTTTGTCGTGTCGGATGCATTTTTATGCCGCCTTCCAAAACAAGGTATTACAGAAGTATATACCTACCTCCTCCAGGAAAACTTCAGGCTCAAATCAACGCTTTTTTCCCTCCAAACGGACAGCATTGTACTAAGTGCCCTTATCAATGATCTGGAGCTGACCGTGGATACCGGGACCACGTTATTCAAAAAGCTTTTTGAACAGGCGGATTATTATGATACCTATCTGATCGAACAATTTGGCTGCCAGGAATTGCTGGAGGAAAAATAAGGCGGTTTCAGAACTGGCAATGATCCATAGTATCTTCGCCAAAATGTACAGATCCTAAGGCTATTGGCCTCAACCAGGAATTATACAATGAACTTACAAGATAAACTCCGGGAATTTCTCGGTCAAAAGTCCTCACAGCAAATGGAGCAAAATCAACAATTTTTTGAAGAAAACGGTAAACGTGAAGGCGTGGTAGCACTTCCATCCGGATTGCAGTATGAGATCCTGGAACCAGCAGAAGGACCACTGCCAGAAGGATCCAGCCGCGTAACGGTACACTACGAAGGACGACTAACCAATGGCAATGTTTTTGACTCTTCCTATAAAAGAGGACAACCAGCAACTTTTGGGGTCCGTCAGGTAATTGCCGGATGGACGGAAGCCTTGCAGCTCATGCCACAAGGTTCTAAATGGCGTTTGTTTATTCCTTCTGAATTGGGATATGGTAGCCGCGGTGCCGGTGCGAGTATCCCTCCGAATGCTGCACTCATTTTCGATGTGGAATTGATCAGTATTTCCTAGAAGATTCCACAATAAAGGGTTTGTTGGACTGTCAAGGCAGAAATCAACAGGCCTAAGGTTTTTTGTCCTTTCATAATATTCGCATAGCTCCAAGCCAGGGAACGAATTCCTTAGGCTTGGGCTGCTTGTGTATTGCTGCGAACTGCTTCAATAACGTCTGAAAGGGCATTACTTTGCTGTCCACCAGCAGTAGCCAGGGACTTTGATCCACCACCGCCCCCTTTGATCCTTGCGGCTACTTCTTCCTTGATGAGTTTAGATGCATCCATACCTTTCGACTGGGCCACATCTGAAACCGCAATGGCGACGGTTGCCTTATCACTGATCGTGCTGGTCAATACCACAACTCCATTCGTCAGGCGACCCAATAATTCTGTTGCCAGCTTTCTAAGGGATTCCATGCTAGTCACCTGAACCTCTTTACCAATAAAGTCGAAGCTCCCGATCTTCTCCGGATTAACGGAAAGGGCGAGGGCCATTTCGGATAACTGGCGGTTTTCAACCTGCTCCAGTTTTTTGCGAAGGTTTGTTGATTCCTCCTGCAGGCTGAGGATGCTTTTCGCCAGGTCTTTCGGATTCTTTAGTAAGTCTCTTGCAGCGCTCAATTGGCTCAGCTCGGTATTGATATATTCCTCGGCCGCCATTCCACTAACCGCTTCAATGCGGCGAACCCCGGCCGCAACAGCCCCTTCACTTTTGATCTTGAAATAGCCGAGTTCACCGGTATTTCCTACATGGGTACCACCACATAATTCTATGGAGTAAGTTGGATCCATCACAACCACCCGAACTACATCTCCATATTTTTCTCCGAACAGCGCCATGGCTCCCATTGCTATGGCCTCCTCCTTACTCATGCTTTTTATTACCACCGGAACATTCTCCCGAATCTTCTGATTCACGATCGTTTCAACCTGCTCAATTTCTGCCTCACTCATCCGGGCAAAATGCGAGAAGTCGAAGCGTAAATGTTCCTGATTCACCAAAGAGCCTTTCTGGGCCACGTGGCTTCCCAATACTTTACGCAAGGCTGCATGGAGCAGGTGCGTGGCACTATGATGGACTTCGGTATTTCTGCGTCGGTTACTATTTACAGAAGCTACTACTTCACCATCCAGATCTGCAGGTATGGACTCCGTAAAATGGATGATCAGATCATTTTCCTTTTTGGTATCAAAGATGATGATGGTAGCATCTGCCAGGTGCAAGTTTCCCTGGTCACCAACCTGTCCACCACTTTCTGCATAAAACGGAGTTTCCGCCAGAACGATCTGGTAACTTTCGCGTCCCTTGGCTTTGGCTTTTCGGTAACGGAGGATTTCCGTTTTTGTTTCCAGCGAATCATATCCGATGAAACGGGTACTGCCTTCCTTCAGCACAATCCAATCCTCGGTATCCAGTGCTGTTGCGGCACGGCTCCGGGCTTTCTGCTCGGCTAAACCTTTTTCAAAACCGGCTTCATCCACCTTCAACTGATGTTCCGAAGCGATCAGGCGGGTAAGGTCTATTGGAAACCCATACGTATCGAACAATTCAAATGCCGCCGCTCCGTTAATGATCTGATCCCGGGCATTCCCCATCAACTCATCCAGGCGACGTAATCCTTTGTCCAGAGTTCTCAGGAAGCTGTCTTCTTCTTCCCGAACCACTTTACTAACAAACTCCAATTGCTGTATTAATTCCGGGAAGACCTCGCGGAACTGTTCTGCCAGTACCGGGATCAATTGATGGAGTAAGGGGGATTTGTAATCGAGATAGGAATAATAATAGCGAACAGCCCTACGAAGGATCCGTCGAATTACATAACCGGCACCAGTATTGGACGGTAATTGCCCATCCGATATCGTAAAGGAGATGGCCCGGATATGGTCGGCAATAACGCGAAAGGCTATGGCCTCCTTGCTATCACTGAAATCATATTTTTTATGAACGATGGATTCTACCGCTGCAATGGTTCCTGTGAAAATATCGGTATCATAATTGCTCTGCTTACCCTGAAGTACCCGCACTAAGCGTTCGAAACCCATGCCGGTATCCACATGCTGAGCCGGCAATAATTGGAGACTGCCATCCTTGAGTCGGTTAAACTGCATGAATACATTGTTCCAGATCTCTATTACCTGGGGATGATCCGCATTTACCAGGGTGCCACCTTTCCCATCCGCACGCTCTTTAGGCGTTCTGCAATCTACATGGATCTCGGTACAGGGACCACAGGGACCCGTATCACCCATTTCCCAGAAATTATCCTTTTTATTGCCGAACAGGATTCTGTTTTCATCAATATGCGCTTTCCAAAGCTCCAGGGCTTCCTCATCCCGCGCCAAACCTTCCTTTTCATCTCCACCGAATACCGTGACGTATAATTGTTCCTTAGGAATCTTATAAACATCGGTCAAAAGCTCCCAGGCCCAGTCGATCGCCTCTTTCTTGAAATAGTCACCAAAGCTCCAGTTGCCCAGCATTTCAAACATGGTATGGTGGTAGGTATCCACACCTACTTCTTCGAGATCATTATGCTTACCACTGACCCTCAGGCATTTCTGTGTATCTGCGATCCTTGGAAAGGGAGCTGGTTTATTTCCGAGAAAATAATCCTTGAACTGATTCATACCTGCATTGGTGAAAAGCAGGCTGGGATCATTCTTAACCACGATAGGGGCAGAAGGAACAATATGATGACCTTTGGACTGGAAAAACTCTAAAAATTGCCGGCGAATTCCGGAAGCACTTTGCATAAGATTCTATTAGAAAAAGTGTGCAAAAATACAATATTGAGTAACCAGGTGGCTCAATACCTTATTGTAAGTCTCTTGGATCTGCCTAAATGATATCTACTGTAAAAATTCTTTTGAAAAATGGTCTGGACCCTTGGTTTAGGACTCGGATAGATTATTAATGGCGAGTGGTATCTTTTAGAAATCCTGGGCTACCTATTTTATAGTAATAAGGAGTATCGTTAATATAAATCAGGTGTGAAACCTGGCTTGTATCTGAATAGATGTGAACCGAACTATCCATTTCGACACCATCAATGTAAATTCTAGTATGTTTATGTTGTGATAGTTGTTGTTCACAACACAAGCAACATAAAAAGCCCGAAATACAGGACCGAATCATAAGCTAAGTTAGAATTATGTGCATTAGGCATTTGTACTAAGCCATCTATAAATAGATCTCATAGAATTCCGGTGTTTTAACTGAATAGACCCTTACTCATTATCACTGATTCTATAGACCATGCATTTGCAATACAGTATGCAGAAACAAAGGATGCTGCCGTAAAAGGATCGGATGTTATCCTGGTTTTCTATCTACCTTAAGATTCTATTGATATTTATAATTAAAGGAGGATATCTGTATAATAGGAGTTTGTACCTTTTCTAAATATTTATAATCGAACGAACATTCCCGGTCAAATGAAGATGCCATCTATTGCCCTTTGTGTCCCTTTACTATTTTTAAGCCTAACCCTATTTGCCCAGGATCCTGAAGTAGTTAGTGTTGCTGAACATTACAAAACGGATAATGCCATCGTCTGGTCGTCCACGGAACATCTCCGTTTGAAATTCGAAGATGGGAACCTGGTGGGACGAAGTGATATTTCCCATGAAGTCCTGCTGCTCTCGGATCAGGCAGCCGGAATGTTCAATACCGATGAGGTGTACCATGGCTTCCATCATACTTTGGATAATATTGATGCGGTCAGCCTTCAGCCCAATGGCACCAGTTATAAGACGATAAAGGCGGCGCAATACAAGACCACGCATGTTGATGAGGAAAACATTTTTTATGATGATTATAAGCAAACGCAGGTAAGCTTTACGAACCTTTCGAGGTTTGCCCGCACCCGTCTGAACTACAGCCTGAATCATTCGGACGTTCATTTTCTGCTCCCTTTTCATTTCCAATCGTATATACCAGTTCGTTTCGCCGAGTACAGTGTCACCTTTCCAAAAGGCGTAAAAATTGGATACCTCCTTACCGGCCTGCATACCGAAAAGATTAAAATGACCCAGGAGGAAGGTCGCAAAGACATTACATATACCTGGACGGTTCAGGATATGCCCCGGGTCATGCGGTATGAAGATGCGCCGGATATGGGCCACTCCTTGCCGCATATTGTGATTTATGTGAAAGAATATGAAGATCCACGAAGTGGGGAGAACAAAAAAATCCTCTCCTCTGTATCGGATTTATACCACTATAATTATCGTTTCATCCGGGATGTGGATACTCGTGCAAATGCCGAAATGGCTACAATTGTTGATAGCCTTACCAAAGGACTTAGTGATCCCAAAGTGAAGGCCATGCATATTTATAAGTGGGTTCAGGACCATATGCGTTATGTGGCCTATGAAGATAGTTTGGGCGGGTATATACCCAGAGCCTCCTCTGTTGTTTGCGCCCGGCGTTTCGGTGATTGCAAGGATATGAGTAGTGTGTTGGTAGCGATGTGCCGGAAAGCCGGCTTAAACGGCTATTTTGCCTGGATTGGGACCCGAAGCATCCCCTATAAGTATGAGGAATTGCCCTCCCCGATCGACGATAATCACATGATCTGCCTTCTAAAGCTGGACAATAAGTGGTTGGTGATGGATGGTACCGCCAGGAATATGCCTTTTGGTATGCCGCCATCAGCCATTCAGGGTAAAGAAGCCCTGGTGGCCATTGATTCCAATCATTATGAGGTAGTGCCAATTCCAGTGGCCGTTGCAGAAAATAATTCTGTGGTGGATTCAAGTCATATAAATATTCATGGCGATGACCTCGAAGGATCTATTGCCACCCATTTTGCAGGCTATCAGGCCTTTCATTACGCCGCCATGATGCTTTACAGTAGTGGATCCGATAAAGAGAAAATGCTCAAGCGCATCAATAGCAGGGGTTCTGATAATTATTCTGAGAAAGCTGCCGCCTTCGAGGCTGCCAACAACCCTCAGCAGGACTGTTCCATAACCACCAATTTCAAGTTGCCCGGCTATGTAAAAAGTGTTGGTGGAGAGACCTATGTCAATCTCAACCTGCAACGGACCTTCGATGATGAATATGTTGATAAAGCTGTTCGCGAAGTACCCATTGAATACAGCTATAAACAGCATATCCGGCAAGTAGTCAGCCTAAAGATTCCTGATGGCTATAAACTGAGTTATATCCCGGCCGACAAGAGTGATGGCGATCCGCAGTTATGGAGTTACTCCTTCCACTATGAACAAAAGGGCAATGAGATCCGCTTGATCAAGGATTTTGTGTTTAATACGATTCTAGTGCAACCCGAACAATTCACGGTTCATAACCGTCTGGTAGATGGAATCCGGAATGAATACAAAGAGGCGGTTGTACTTACAAAAAACCCATAATTGCATTGTTTTTCAACCTGGAAAAATGAATTTGTTAAGCTATAAAACGCGGGCACTGCTGAATACCTTGATCCTGGTATCGGGATCCGCTCTTTCTGCACAGCCCAAGCATCCGATTGCCTGGGATAAAAATCCAATCATGCAAGCCATACCGGATAGTTTGAAAAAATATCCGGCAGTTTTCATCCTGGAAGACCGTGAAACGGAAATGCAGCCGGGTGATGAGAATATGGAGCTGTTCTATACCGTTCATTATATCATCCGGCTCAATGATGATAAGGGTGCTGAGTATTTTAATACATTCAATATCCCGATTTCTTCATCGAGTAAGATGATTGAAATTAAGGCCCGTACCCTGCTGCCAGGTAATAAAGTAGTGGAAGTGGAACGTGAAAAGATAAAGAAAGTGAAGTCGGAGAATGGCCATTCAGAATATCGTGTTGCGATGGAGGGCATTGAGCCGGGAGCTGAAGTGGAGCTGTTTTATACCATTCGGCATGCTCCTGTTGCAGAAGGGGATGATGTATACTCCTTTCGAGTGCCTGTAATGAAAGCCATATTCAGACTGATCGTGCCGGACAATATGTTGTATGATGTGAAAGGGTATAATGGTTTTGGCCCGATCCGCGATTCGGTCATGGGAGACCAGCGATCCTATATGGCAACCATGAGCAATCTACCGGCTATGGAAGATGAGCCGCATAGTTATTATAAGCCATCCCTGAAACGCGTGGATTATAAGCTCAGCTATATTACCCGGGCTGGTGTAGATACCGTTCGGAAGATGACCTGGCAGGAAATGTCTGAAACCTTGCACCACCGATATGAATCATTTACGAGTACTGAATTGAAACAGGCTAAAAATCTCCTGGAGCAGATCGGGGTAGAAAATGAATGGACGGAGGAACGGAAAATAGTGGCTATAGAAGATTTTTTTAAAACCAAGATTGCAATCTCAAACCGTTTGCCGGAGGATGAAGTTTCCGATTTTGATGCGATCCTCAAAAAGAAGATCAGTACGGAACGCGGCTATGTGCATTTTTTTGCCGCCTGCTTTCGGGCGGCAGACATCCAATACCATATTGGTATGACAGGGAATCGCTATGAAGCGCAAATGGATGAAAAACTGGAGATGTGGAGTCATCTGGATGAATACTGCTTTTATCTTACCAGACTAAATGCCTACCTGACACCTGCTTCCTTTGATTTCAGGTTCCCATTCATCCCTTATAAATTCTGTGGATCCAAATCAGTTTTCGTGACGAAGACAAGCTCGGGAAGTTTGGAAAAGGTGAAGCCGGATATCCGCGTTATTCCATTCCCGGGCATGGCTCAGAGTGGTATGGCAACAGATACAAAAGTGCATTTTGATTCCAAGGGCCTGGAGCCGGAAGTAACTACGGTTTTAAGCTTTAGTGGATATAGCGCCAGTTCTCTTCGGGAAAGTCTGCAAAACCTTCCCAAGGATAAAGAACCTAAGTTCATCGAGGACTTACTCGCACTGTCTGATAAACCATCTGACATGAAAAGTTATCAATTGGAACACCGGGAGCTTCATGCGTATTCCGAAGCCTTGCCATTAAAAGTCAGCACAGTGATCTCGGCACCTAAACTCCTGGAAAAGGCGGGGCCGAATTATCTTTTTAAGGTTGGACAATTAATAGGAAAGCAGGAAGAACTTTATGATGAAGAAAAAAGAAACCTTCCTGTTGAGCTGGAATATCCGCACCAGGCACCGCATACGATGCAGATCAGCATTCCGGATGGCTATAAAGTGGTAAATCCTGGGATCGTTCGTAAAAATGAATCCTGCCTGCTGGATGGAAAGGAAGTTTGTGGCTTTCACTCCGATTATAAACTGGAGGGAAACACCCTGACCATTACGATACATGAGTTTTATGAAAGAACCAGTATACCGGTTAGTGCCTATCCGGATTTTAGAAAGGTGATCAATGCCGCAGCCGATTTCAATAAACTGACCTTGGTTTTGCAGAAGATCTGAGGATGGTATCAGGTATCAGGCTGTGGGGTGGGCATCTTCAAAGGTTAACCTCGCTAAGGGGCCGGGATCATGATCAAGGGGGGATCCCGCTCCCCATTACCAAATCATCAAATCACTGTTGTCCGGTAAACTTTTTGTTCAAAATTGAAAATAGGCTGTTTCAACTGGAATACATCTATGTTAGTAGAAAGTCGAAAGATAAAAGTATAATGCTGATTTTGTTGATAAGCTAGCTTTGTAGGTACTTTAGAAAGAAGGTACATTAGATAAAAAGTAGAACGTTGTGGCTAGACCCTGTCTAGTCACGACTGGATTTCCAATACTCGCCCGCCATAGCTGCAAGCGAAGGAGGGCCCTGATTGGGGAGTGGATTATTGCTTCAAGTTCATATTAATTACTCCGCCATCGGGGGGCCAGCCGTCGCTTGCAGCTATGGCCGGTGAAAATGGCAAATCCACCAGTTCTTAGACGGGGTCTAAGAACAACTTTTTACTGTTGGTCTAAAGTAAAAAATACAAAGAGCCTATTTGCCATGGGGGGCTTACTTTTCAAAAAGCGATAAGGAGCATCTGACTATCAATACGTTATGAGCGAAAATTAACCGTTTTCAATATTAACCGGACAACAGTGATCATCAAATTACCCAATCACAGTTGTCAGGTTAAACATTTGGTGTAAAATGGAAAAGAGGCTGTTTCAAAAGAAAAACATCTTTGTTAGTAGAAAGTCGAAAGACAAAAGTATAAAGCTGTTTTCGGAAGTACCTGCAATTGATAGGTACTTTAAACAACAGGTACATTAGATAAAAAGTAAAAGGTTCCCACCGTCGCTAGAAGCTATGGTGGGCGCGGGTGGCTAGACCCCGTCTAGTCACGACTGGATTTCCAAGTGGATTTTTGCTTCCAATGCACATGAATTACTCCGCCATCGGGGGGCCAGCCGTCGCTTGCAGCTATGGCCGGTGAAAATGGCAAATCCACCAATTCTTAGACGAGGTCTATAAACAACTTTTTACTGTTGGTTTAAAGTAAGAACATACAAAGAGCATCTTTACCTTGGAGGGCTTACTTTTCAAAAAGCGATTTGACAGATCTGACTATCAAGACGTTATGAGCGAAAATTAACCGTTTTCAATTTTTACCGGACAACAGTGATCTTCAAATCTTCAAATCAATAGTCTAAGGTGGGAAAATGAAGCGTTTCAGGCAAAAAATTGGATCCTGATTACTCAATCTGGGTCTCTTGATTATCTTAGAGTAACCATACTGAATTCGTCTTTTTTTTAACTCAATACCCTATAACCTATGTCCGTAAATTATGCTCGCGGAATAATACTTTCGATCCTCCTGATTCTATTCCACCAAAGTTCCTTCGCATGGTCAACTGATACCCTGGCAGATTCCAGAACCCTGATCAGGCAAGGGATTGAGCTGAATGATTCCGGCAAGTATAAGGAAGCCGTGCGATTATACAGGATGGTTCCGGAAGGGGATACCAACTATGTTATTGCTCAAACGGAAGTAGCATTGTCGCTGATTTCCGATAGCTCTTTCGCTGAAAGCAAAGCCCTTTGCCTGAGAGGACTGCAATTGCCCGGAAAGCCTTACCGCCGCCAGTTTTTATTGAATCTCGCTGCTGCCTGTGATTATATGGGGGATCATTCCACTGCAGCGCAGTATTATGATACCCTCTTATTGATGAATCCATATGATTTTCAAGCCTGGTACGAAATTGGAGCAATGAACCTGGGCCAGGGTAAATATGACGAAGCGCAACATTTCTTTCATAAATCCCTGACCTTAAATCCGCATCATTTCAGATCCCATTTCAACAATGGCATGAGTCTGTATCATCAGGGCCGATTTGCCGAAGCTTACCTGTCCTTCTGTTTCTCCTTGTTCTATACCACCAATCAAAGCCTTGCCCATAAAGTCCTGGCCATGCTTGTCACCATCGGGGAGCAAAATGATGAAACCATTGAAAACTGGAAAAAAAGAGATGTCTCTAAAACGGACCCGGCATTTGAAGAAGCCGATGCAATTATTAATGCAAAGCTGGCCTTAAGTAAAGAATACAGCTATGAATCTATTCTTGCCGGAGATGGTGTCATCAATACCCTTCACATGATCCTGGAAAAGGTAAAATTGGATCCTGCCGATACCAATTTCGCCATGCAATTTTATATGCCGTTCTACCGTGCGGCTTATGATAATGGCAAATTTGATCCAATGATCCTGCAAATGTTTTCGGGGTATGGTATCCAGGCAGTTGATAAACACTATAAGAAAGACTCCAGGGAAATAAAGGACATTCAACAAGACCTGGAGGATTATGTTGATAAAATAGCCGCAACCCAGGAACTCAATAATCAAAAGCGTCGTACCGCTGCAGAAAAATATGCCTGGCTTAGCAATTCCAATATTTTTATTGAAGGTGGTATACAAAGTAAGGACCCCTTTAAATTCAAATCAGGGCCGATCAAAATCTATGAAAATGGAAGCTTTCTGTCCTCAGGAACCGCCAATAGCCAGGGGAATAAAGACGGGGAATGGAAGGAATATTATCCCAATGGTGTGCTGAAAAGCAAGGTTACCTACCGGAATGGCGTAGGGGTGGGTGAAGCCACCTACTACCGGAACAACGGAATAATCTATAGCTATTATAATCACAATAATGCAGGAGAAGTGATCGAGAAGCGGGAGTATCTGCCAAATGGGATCCTGGATGACATCAGCCTGATGAAATCCGGTGGGGTGGAGTATACCTCCTATTTCAAGAACGGTTTGATCGAATACACAACCCACCTTAAGGATGATAAAATTATCGACAATTCCATCCGGACTTATTATGATAATGGAGTCCTATTCCGCGAGGCGCCCTTATCCAATAGCAAACGGGAAGGCATCACCAAAGAATATTTCCGGGATGGAACACTTAGTGAAAGCTGCAACTACAGTGCCGGTGACCGGGAAGGGGAGGATTTAATTTACTATCAAAATAGTCAGCTCCATTGGAAGCTCAATTATCACCACAATAAAATGGATGGGCCCTACGTGGAATATAATGATTCCGGTAAACTCATAGAGCGCGGAACGTATCATAATGGGCGCAAATCAGGCCTTATTGAAATGCTGACTCCATCCGGAAGAGTATATGGCAGCATAACATACAAGAATGATAATCCGGTTGCCTATCATTACGAAGATGAAACAGGTAAGGTACTCTCCAATGGAGAAAAGGGAGAGGAACTCAGCAGCCTCATCAATTACCATTCAAATGGGCTTATTATGTCTGAACTTCCCCTTACAAATGGCAAGGTTAATGGAGCAGCTAAATACTATAACCAGATGGGGGTCCTGTTCAATTCTACCATGTATGTGGATGATGTCAAAGAAGGTGAAGAGATTGATTATTTTGGAAATGGCAAGGTAAAGGCCATTACCAATCATAAAGATGGAGAAATTACGGGGCTATATAAGGAGTTCAATAGCCAGGGCACCCTGATTGCTCAGGGTTTTCTGATCAACAATAAAAAAACCGGGCTGTGGACGCATTACTACGCAAATGGAAAAAAAAGGTCGGAGTCATTTTATTTGAATGGAAAGTATAATGGTCCGGATAATGATTACCGCTCAAATGGGCTCCTTTATTCAACCAATTACTACGATCATGATGTCCTTGTGGCTACCATGGATTACGACTCTACCGGTAAGGAATTCAGAAGAGAATATTATCCCCAGGGAGAAGGGTTTTCCAAGCAACAAAATCCCTTTGGGAAAGTGATATTTTCCTCACCAGTTCATCATGGGAAGTTTGAAGGCCCCTACACGAAGTATTTTCCAAACGGTGCAGTAAGTGAACGCGGTTACAGTGCATCAGGCTTGAAAGATAGCTTGATCATAGGTTATCATCCCAATGGCAAATTGGCCTTTTCCGGCTCCTATAGCCGCGGCGATCGGGAAGGGAAATGGACCTATTACGACGATGCGGGCAATAAGACGCGGGAGACCAATTACCATGCCGGAGAAAAGGATGGTATGGAATATGTCTGGCTCAATGGCAAACCGGATGGTGAATACCACTTTAAGAAAGGGAAACGGGATGGCAAGCAGATCTACTACGGAATGAACAAGGAAATTTCAGGGTACATTTTTTATGAAAATGGATTCGCAAAAGGATATTCTTATCTTGGAAAGGATGGTAAGGAATTGCCAATGATCCCGGTTGTCAACGGGAATGCACACGTACTTACCTTTTATCCCAATGGGCAGCATTCCCAGGATTTTACCTATGAACACGGCAAGGTCGTCGGAAAGGATAGTCACTGGTATAGCAATGGTAAACTTGCTTATGAAGGCGAATACGCCCCTGGAACCGGTGATGCAGATGGCGTTTTCAGATATTGGAACCCTGCAGGGGTTTTGATTTCTGAGTACACTTATAAAAATGATGATGTGGTTGGAATTGAAAAATACTGGAATGATAATGGCCAACTCCGCAGTAGCATGAATTATGGAGAATTCGGTAGCCGCCATGGTGACTACGAATCCTTTGATCCGTCGACCGGCAAGAAAGTTATTCTCACCTATTACTATGGTACTGAATGGCGGATGAGATAATCCTACTGATTGCTTAAACTATTTACTCATTGGGACCTCATCCTCCTAATATCCCCCACCCAAAAAAAATCATGAAATCGTACCTGAAATCTAGTGTGCTCCCTGCCATTTTCTGCCTGCTTGGAGCCTATACATATGCGGCTGAATCACCACTCAAATATCCCATTAAATGGGATGAAAAGCCAGCCCTGCATCCCTTAAGTGACAGTCTGAAAAAGGAAGCTGCTGTTTATATCCTGGAACAACGTCAGATTGAATTTGTGGAAAACAAGGATAGCTATGATATGTATCGTACCGTTCATCACCTGATCCACCTCAATGATGAAAAAGGGGTGGAGGCGTTTAATACCTTCAGCATCCCATCTGGTAGTGATCGAAAATTAGTGGAGGTGAAAGCACGGACAATTCTTCCCGGCGGTCGGATCATAGAAGTACCATCTGACAAGGTTAAGGAAGTAAAAAATGAAGATAATGAGCCGGAATACAAGATCGCAATGGAGGGTGTGGAACAGGGAGCCGAAGTTGAATTGATCTATACGGAAGAACTGAGTCTGCAAACCTCTGGATGGGAAGTTTTTTTCTTCGGGGTTCCAGCTTTAACGGGTACGTTCAGGATGATTGTTCCCGAACACCTGAAATTTGATTCCAAGGGCTTCAATGGCTTCTCCGGATTTACGGATTCCGTGGCTAATAAATTTCACTTCTATTCTTCAGCAGGATATAATATCCCCAAACTCGAAGATGAAACCTATAGCCGATTCCGGCCCAATTTGGAACGGATCGATTATAAGCTGAGTTATACTGCGGCAGATGGTACCGTTCGTCACTACACCTGGGCGGACCTGGCAAAAAAACTGTATGAGCGGTATTATGGATTTACAGACAAGGAAATGCGTATTGTACAGAATACCCTCGATAATATTGGCATTCGCCTGGAGGACAAAGAGGAGAAGAAGATTATTGCCATAGAGGATTACCTCAAAACCAATATCCTGATGTCCGATAAACTCACGGATGATAATGTGGAGGCGTTTAAAGAAATCGAGAGTAAGAAATTAACCACCGAAAAAGGCTTTGTGCGTTTTTTCGTGGCCTGTCTGAGTGCTGCCGGTGTCCAACATGAATTGGGGCTGGTTTCCGGCCGCTATTCCTATCAGATGGATGAGTCCATCGAAATGTGGGACCATCTCAGCCTCTTCGCTATCTATTTTCCGAAATTGCAAAGCTATATCTCCCCATCAGCGGTCAACTTCCGCTATCCCTTTTTCCCCTATATGATGGGAGGGGCTACGGGTATCTTTTGCAAAACCACCAGCTTTGGAACAGTGACCTCAGCGCTTCCTGATATACGGACAATCCCACATCTTCCAATGAACAGGAACCAGAATTCGATCACCTCAGAGGTGAAATTTTCCAGCCCGGACATGGTACCGGATATCAAGGTGACGCTAGCATTTAAAGGATATAATAGTTCCGGAATCCGCGAATTGTTCCTGTATGGTAATAAGGACAAAGAACGGGAGGAGATCATGGCTTTAACCGGGATTACCGACAAGATCACGGATATCGTAAGTTCAAGTGTAGAGGATGCCGATCTTAAGAATTTTACGGTTGAAAAACCACTTAAAATAAATGTGGAAGTCCAGCCACCACAATTGATGGAAAAGGCCGGCCCAAAATATTTATTCAAGGTTGGACAGATTATCGGGAAACAGGTGGAAATGTATCAGGATGAGCACAGGGCCTTGCCGATTGAGATTGAATACATGCATTCCTTACCCCGGGTCATAAAAATCATAATACCGGACGGCTATAAGATTTCGAATCCGGAGGTGGTACGAATGAAGGTCATGTTCCACCAGGGTGATAAGGATTTGTGTGGATTTACCTCCGATTATACGCTGGACGGCAGAGTGATGACCATTAATGTCAATGAATTTTATGATGCCATCAGTTATCCAATAAGCAGCTATGAACCCTTCCGTAAGGTGATCAATGCATCCGCAGATTTTAGCAAAGCCACATTGATCCTGCAAAAAATCTAGAGAAAAGCATTAGAATTTCTGGTGGTGGAGCGAAAAGTTTTTATCTTCGCAGCACAATTTCTACGGAGGTAGTAGCTCAGTTGGTTAGAGCGTCGGTTTGTGGTTCCGAAGGTCGAGGGTTCGAGACCCTTTTACCTCCCAAGTAATTTTGTCCGTCCGGGTGTTCCCGGGCGGATTTTTTTTGCCACAATTTTCCAGTCAAGGGATTAATTTTATCTTTATACCCTGATTCTCTGGAACTGAAATCTTCTTGTGGTATTATATTGAGAACACTTTGGAGATTAACCAAATAATAAATTAGTTTCAGGCGAAAGGTATTTTAGGCTTGTCTCTGACAGGCAAACGGGATGGGGTCTGTTAAGCCAAACGATGTCTAAAGTTTAGTGCAAATGCAATGCAAACAGGTTCCAAATACGAAGTAAAGGCAGTGCAGTAAGTAGTACGGCAATGTCATGGCTACTTGTATTCTTTTTCGCAGCTATTGATTTGAAATCGCTTAGAAGCGTCGTAAAACCTATTACTCCACTTGGATACGGTAGGCCTACCGGAAATAGTCTGATATTTCAAAAGTCGTCCATTTAATTATGTTTTGAAGAACTGGCAAGGTTTTGATATTAAGAAATTTTCCAAATTTCCTGAATTCCATTGCCCGGGATCCGTTACTTCATTTGATGGGTTTATAGGGAGTTATCAGGCATTTTTATGCCTTTTTGCAGGTGCCACTGCATTTGCTTAGTTCTTATCTTTGACTGAATCAATCAATCATCATTTTAAAAGTATTAGTACCATGAATCTGGAAATTACGGGAAAGCTTATCGAAAAGTTTGATACACAGGTAGTAAGTGACCGTTTTAAGAAACGTGAATTTGTTCTTGAATTAGTAGAGGAAATTAATGGATCTCCCTGGACCAATTATGCCAAAATGCAATTGGTGCAGAATAAATGTGAGATTCTCGATCGATTTGAAGTTGGAGATACCTTGCGGGTAAATTTCAATATCAAAGGAAACCGTTATGAAAAGGAAGGTAAAACCTCCTATTTCAGCAATTTGGATGCCTGGCGTTTGGAAAAGGCGGACCCGAATGCCGCCAATGCAGGAAATACTCCGGCCTCCAATTTAAATTCCGGTAACAATCAGGGGGGCTATAATCCACAGGGACAATACAATAATCAGAATTCAGCAAATAATTGGAATAATAATCAGTCGGGTAACTTTTCAGGGAATTCCGGTAATACGCAGCCTGCTTCTGCCTCTGAGGCTGCAGATGATCTGCCTTTTTAATTCATTTTAGGTTTGAACTTTTTCATTTCAGGCACACAGCACATCATAATTCTTTGAGGCTGTGTGCTTTTTTTTATTTCTTAATTCATGTTCCATTTTACAAAAAGGCTTTTGCCTGCTTTAAGTCTGCTCCTCTTCCTGAGTGCCTGCCATTCCGTTCCAAAACATGTCCGCTTCATTCCTAAAGATGCACTTGCAGTTATTGGTATTCACACCGGTGAAATGCGCAAGGAAATCACCTGGAGCGCCATTATGGGAAGCAATTTGTTGGATGAAATGCAAAAGCAGGGTGGCCAAAAGTCCACTGAAATGATGAAAGACATGGATAATTCGGGAATCGATTTCAGTAGTACCATTTACGGGTATTCCCGCCCGGATAACCGCTTTGAAAATGGGATGAAACTATCGGCCATCCTACCGGTTGCCGATGAACAAAAACTAAGTGATTTCATTCGGAAACATGCGCCTGGTATTGCTATTCACCAGTTGAAAGACCGGAATGAAATCTTTGTGGATGGCAAGGTATATATCGGTTGGAACAAGGAAGTAATGATCGCCATGAATCCCATTGTCCGCAATGTGCATCATGACGAACCGGCAAAAATGGATACCCTTGGAGGAACAGCATATCCTGGAAGCCCCTATAGCTGGGAGGAGCATATTCCGGATTCTTCCGCAACTGTTGCCGAAATGGACCGGGCATTTAATCCTGGTGCTAAAACCTCTATCTCGGACAATCCCCGTTTCAAACAATTGGAGCAGGAAGGGCATGATATCAGCCTCTGGATCTCGTATGATGCTATGGCTGATAAGTGGGCCAGCAACGGTGGGGGTGACATGGGAGCTATGGGCATGGGTGTGGCCAACACACTCTGGAAATCAAGTGCAATGGTGATGGGTATGGATTTTAAGAAAGGGACCATTCATGCCGATATGCGTTATTATAGTTCAGATAGCATGAAGGAAGTAGCGCGTGAATTTGGAAAGACGGATGTGGATAAGGAAATGTTGAAGCACCTCCCATCAGCAGGTCTGAATGCGGCATTGGGTTATCGCGTTTCACCAACGGCCATTAAGATGTTGCTGGATAAAATGGGCCTGAGTGGTATTGCGAATCTGGCTCTGATGGACAAAGGCATGTCTGTAGATGATATCCTGGGCGCATTTTCCGGTGATATGGTGGCGTCTCTCAATAATTTTAAAGTAGAGACCAGTATTCAGCAAATGGATTCAGCGACTATGAAAACCTACGGTATGACCCCTTACCCGGTAACGACGCCGAAAATGGATTTTGTGTATGCCATTAAGGTGGGTGACAAATCAAAAATGAATAAACTGATCAATTTCCTGACGGGTTCAGATATGCTGAAATCGACCAGTCCAGGCCATTATAGTATTGCTGGTACCAGCAATGGCTTAAGCCTTATTGTTGATGATCATTATGCGATAGTTGGAAATACCCCGGCCACTGCGGAAGCCTATCTGAAAGAGAATGGAGGCATTGCAGTACCCGTGAGCAATCAGATTTCCGGGCATGTCACGGGACTATGGATTGATATACATTCGCTGTTACAGGCAGCTGGAGCGATGGCCCATGGCAGTCCTTCTGATTCGATGGCGTACAATACGGTGAAGGGAATGTTTCAGGACTTCAATATGTCAGGCGGTGAATACCGCGGGGATGCAAATGTGTACACGGCGAGCCTGAATTTTATGAACAAAGAGGAGAATAGTCTGATTCAGTTATTGCACATGATGCAGCAATTGAATGCCCTGAATGGTTCCAAGAAAGAAGTAGCTATTCAATAGATATATTTCTTATTTGGCAAACCATTTTCAAATTCAGGCAGTCTAAGTAGGACGATAGGGATGGTTTTTTGGTTTTTCCACGGCATTTGACAATATTTACTTGGCAATACCGGCATTTTTTTTAATCTTGTCCAAAATTTGGTTACCCGCATGAGATCCGGAAAGTGGTACTTACTTAACATTATACTTCTGACAATTACAATTGGTAGCTTTCTGAGCACTGGTTGTAAAAGGTTCGATGGCATTGATAACAACAAAGTTATCCGCACTCCATACGGGGTGTATTTTGCAGATGGCCTCGGGTCCATGTATAATACCAATGACGGTGTAGCCTATAAACTGATATTCCCTTCAGATGGTGTAGCCGCCCGCTCCTTGGTGACTTCATCCACAAACCTGATGTGGATCAAATACAATCAGCGCATCCAACCCAATGGAACCCTGTTCCTGAGCCAGGATGATGGCTATCACTATAATCCGAAGGATTATGACCTGAATCCATTGTCCACCTGGCAAAATCAGATTCTTGATGTGCCTTCCTGGGGCTTAATGTATGCCAGCAGTGTTACCGCACATAGTGTGATCCTTAGCCGTGATAATGGCTTGACCTGGGAAGATGATATTACCCTGAACCCTGCCAGCGGTATGAGCATTCAGTCCTTCACACAGGTAAAAAGCGGTAAGCTTTATGGATTGGACTATCAGAATATCCGCCTGTTTGAAAAGGTAAATGCGAATACAGCCTGGACTGAAGTAATTTCCAACTTCCCCTTACCAGCGGGAAAATGGCAACTGGGCCATATGAATGATGTGCTGCTGGCGGCTAATAACGCGCCTGCCGGTGGTGTTTATTATTCTACCGATTTTGGCCTTGATTGGCAGCCTTATGATGGTTTGCCGGCGAACCATCGCGTGAATATGGCAGCAGGTCCTTTGGATCAGGTGCTCCTGGCAGGCCTTGATAGTGTAGGGATCTATCGTTTGGATAAAACGAATAAATTCCAGCCTAGTAATAATGGAATTCTGTCCAATACTACGGTTTACAGTATTGTTGGTAAAGAGGATATTTATAAGAATGAGATCATCAAGCAGTATGTATATATTGCTACCAGCACGGGTCTTTACAGGAGTGAGGATCTGGGTCAGAACTGGGTGCTGATGCGTCCTGGTGATATCCGGAATGTCTATTGATCCCTAATGATCATTCAGGTACAGCGTCGTCAGGCCCAAGCAAATCGCCCAGGTCACGACGCTGTTTCTTTGTTGGGCGGCCAGTCTTACTGAGTCGCTTTCCGGTAAAGAAGGAGGAGTGAAGGTATTGGGCCGGCTGACGGTCTTCCTCCGTACTCAGGTCAGCATAATGCTTAATCGCCTCTTCATATCCCATCCGGTTTGCTAATAGACCGGTTACTTCGATCGTCCACCTTCTTGCCTGGGTTTTTACCTCATATCGATCCCCTAAGGACACGTTCCGGGCTGGTTTTACATTTTGCCCGGCAAGTTTCACTTTACCTTCTTCACAGGCAGCAGTTGCCTGAGAGCGCGTTTTAAACAGGCGAATGGCCCATAAGTATTTGTCAAGCCGTATTTTTTCTGTGGTGGCCATTTATTGTTGAAGTATTTTGACGATCCTGCCTAAATTTAAAGGAATGCAGAAAAATTTGTGACTTTTGTCCGGATGCAAGATAAATCGGTCCCTTTAATGCCTTATCAGCTTTCCCATGCGAATGAAGGATGTGAAATAGGGACGGTTCGAATATTCTTTGAGCTTTGGAATCGGATAGCCAACGCTTTAGAAATTCTGGCCGTCTATTTGCTAGACAGCTTATTTTTTTCATGATTTCAAAAAAAAATCCGCCTAAAAACGGGAATCATTTAGTAATAGACTTGCAACTCTGATTTAATTCTGTATTTTCAACCTTCAATGCAGGGCCCTTTAAAGGGGCATTGTAATAAAAGGTACTTACTGATAAACAAATTACTACCTCAAAATAACATTCAACGCAGCGATAGATCATGATCAGGAAAAATATCCTCACAGCAGTTGGCCTTACTACCCTAGTAGCCTTTACGGGAGTTAAAGCCTTTGCACAAGACGTCCACTTTACACAGTTCAATGCGGCGCCCTTAACGGTGAATCCTGCGCTGACAGGGGCTTTCGACGGAACCTTCAGAGCTGCAGCTGTTTATCGCGACCAGTGGCGCAGTGTTACAAATGGTTTTGTAACCTATTCTGCATCTATCGATGGCCCAATCAAATATGATCTTGGCGGCGACGATAAAATGTCATTAGGTCTTCAGTTTTATAACGATAAAGCGGGTGATGGTAATCTTTCCAATACCTCTATTCTCGGTTCACTTGCCTATACTAAATGGCTGGGTGGCGGACAAGGAGATCCAAATAAATCCCTTTCAGTAGGATTTCAGGGCGGTTACACATCTAAATCCATCGACTTAAGCAAATTATATTTTGGTGACCAGTACGATAATGGATTATTCAGTGGAACAACCGCTGAATTAGCCAATAACAAGGTGAACTACTGGACTATTAATGCCGGTATCAACTGGGCACATCATCCGGTTCAGGCATTTTCATATACCATTGGATTAGGTGCCAATAATCTGAATCAGCCGCGTGAGGCGTTCGAAAAGCAGGCAAATAGCCAGGTTGGCCTTGGAATGCGCTATACCGCCCAGGTAGGAGCCATTGCTGCGGTTTCTCAACGCCTCCGCCTCCTTCCTGTAGTATTGTATCAAACGCAGGCTACTGCTGCTGAATTGGTGGTTGGTAATGAATTTAATTACTCCCTTTCTAACTATAGCCAGGATTTCCGCAGTGTAGCAACCAATATTTTTGCCGGTGTCTTCTATCGGGCAAATGATGCCATTATGGCTACTGCGGGTCTGGAATTTAAAGGATTCCGTTTCGGAGTTTCTTATGATTACAATACTTCATCCCTGAAAGATGCTTCTAAGGGTAATGGTGGATTCGAAATCTCATTGCGTTATATTGCGCCAAATGTGTTCGATTTTGCTCACCGACGCGAGGAGCCCTGCGCACGTTTTTAAGGCAGTTTTACCATCTATAAAAGAAAGGGCAAAAATAAATTCGTTTGCCCTTTCTTTTTTTATGTTCAGTTTTATACTTTTATACCGATTAATAACGCACACCTCCATGAGAAAAAACTGGCTACTCCTCTTAGTTGCTTCAATCTTCCTTGTTTCTATTCAGCATAATGCACAGGCACAACAGCAAAAAGAAAAGTTTCGCAATCCGGCTAATGATCCTGTAAAAAGGTTACCCTATTACAAGAAGATTCGGTGGGCTGATGGCCTCTTTCGTGAAGGCAGTTACTTTACCGCTATTGAATACTACAACGAATTAAAGCAGGAGCAACCACGTAATCCATACCTGAGCTATCAGCTCGCTGAATGCTATGCCTATTCACGTGACTACGTGCCTGCAGGAAAAAATTATGGAGACGCGTATTCAATGGGTTCTAAATTATACCCCGAAGCAAAGTATAAGGAAGCCCAGATGCTGAAAATGCAAGGCCTTTATGATTCTGCGATTCGCGCATTCCGCGTTTTTATTGCGGATAATCCAAAGACCTTCAAAAAATTAAAGAAGACGGCCCTGGTTGATATCAAGGGTTGCGAAATGGGTAAGAATTCCATGAATGACCCCATTTCTGTAAACGTAAAAAATGCAGGTCCAAATGTGAACAGTCCGTTTACAGAAGCATCTCCTTATCCATTGGGCGATACAGCCTTGCTGTTTTCTACCATGAACCAGGAAGGTTATGCTGCCGCTAATGGCAAGGGAGGTCAATACACCGCCCGGTTTATGACTTCTCACAAACAATACTATGTTCCGGATGTGGATTCCTTCCAATGGCCTTTAGTATTCAAGGATGGTCCTTTCAATGATCCCCGTGCCCATACCGGTAATGGATGCTATAGCCCAGGTGGCGACCGCTTCTATTTCACCCGTTGCGCCGAACAGGATTCCATGCAGGTGATCTGTAAGATCTATGTATCCAAATTCGGAACTGCCGGTTGGGAAAGCCCTGAAGTTCTTGGAGAAGGTATTAATGAAGAAGGTTCCAATACCCAACCATTCGTAGCCAAGGTTGGTAAAAAGGAAATCCTGTTTTTCTCTTCCAACCGTAAGATCCAGAGCCGTGGTAAATATGATATCTGGTATTCAGTAATCGACCCTGCCAAGGGTACCTACCGCCGCCCTCAGAATTGCGGTAAGCAAATCAATACCGAAGGAAACGAAGGAACTCCTTATTATGATACCCGTGTCGGCAAACTTTATTTTGCTTCTGATGGACAGGTTACCATGGGTGGCTTTGATATCTTCGAAGCAACCGGTGGCCCAAGCCGTTATACCAATGTTCAGAATATGGGTTATCCAATCAATACCTCTGCTGATGAACTTTATTATATCAAGGATCCGGTTGGTAAGCCAGATGCCTATGTTGTTTCCAATCGTATCGGATCCATCGCCCTCAAGAATCCTACTTGCTGCGATGATATCTGGAGGATACAAGTTGAACCAAAATTGCAGGTTCTGGGTAAAGTGATCAATACCCGTACCCAAAAACAAATGGGTGACGTGGTGGTGAAAATGGTGGATGAAAGCGGTAATCTGAAATCCTATAATTCAACGGATGGTGCTTTCCAGTTTAATACCGCCCGCAATCATAATTATGTATTCACGGGTGATAAGAGCCATTTCTCTACAACCCGTGCACAGGTAAGCACTGAAGGTATCAAACGTAGTGATGCCGATCAGACCGTAAATGTTACGATCTATATGGATAGTGTTATGCTGAACGTAAACTGGTCCGTAGGTAATGTTTATTATGATTTCAACAAGGCGAATCTTAGCCCGGAATCTGTGGCTACTCTGGATAGCATCAGTAATTTCATGAAGGATAATCCATCCCTGAATGTGGAGATCTATTCATTCACGGATAGCGTTGGTTCTGATGCCTATAACAAGGACCTGAGCCTTCGTCGCTGCCAATCCGTTCGTACTTACCTGGTAGGTGCTGGCGTTGGTGAAAATCGCATGATTGCAAAGGGTCTTGGAGAAAGAATGCCGGAAGCACCGAATTCCCGGAATGGTCGTGACCTGCCAATTAACCGCGCGAAGAACCGTCGTACTGAATTCAGGATCGTTCAGGAGGATCCAACTCGTCACGTGATCTTCAATAGTAAATACCCTGGTACCATTGATTCTCAATCCAAGAATCTGAATATTGACCCTCAACCGGATGAAACAGAACCAGCCGATAAGGAATCTGGATTTGGTGCTCCTGGTAGCCGTGTTAACAAGGATCAGAATCCATAGGATCTGAAAGCATATTTTCAAACAGGCTGTCCATACGGGCAGCCTGTTTGATTTTAGGCATAGCTGGTAAGGTTCATTGCCATCCAGGCATACGCTCCTTACAAATGCCATTCTGAATGTCCCACTTGTGCCGCGTAAGGTAAAATGGGAATTAGGTTTGGTACGTTTGGATCGACGGAATGGTACAACTGATAATGCTACGTTGGATAATGGTACCTCCCACGTTCTTTTGTCCCCGCCATTCGGCGGGACAGGCATTCTGGAAGAATCCAACAAAGTGAGTGCTTAGAATCGCGGAAAAGATCCTTCCTATTTCCAGAGATTGTACCTACTAGATTCTTACAATGACAAAAGAAAATCTAATGTAAATGCATACAGCGTTCAGCGGGGATTAGGTACTATGCGCTCGCCTGTATTATTTCCTTACACTACGGTGTCTGATGTGCAAAGGTTAAATTTGCCGGAATCTGCAAATGGAAGAAAGCCTGGCTATAATTCCTTTCTGCAGGAACAGCACTATATGGATTATTTTGAACTCAGTTTTGAGGTTTCGGGAGAATTACGGGATCGTCTTATCGCGGAACTTGGTGAATTAAAAGCAGAAGGCTTTGAAGAACGTGATGATTTATTGAAAGCTTTTTTTCCCGAAAACGATCTGGATATTGCTGCAATTGAAAAATTGTGTGCCGATTTGAGTATTCAGTTTGAGAAAACGCGTATAGCCAAGCAAAACTGGAATGAGGTATGGGAACAAAATTTTGAACCCGTGAATTTGCCCGGATTCTGTACCATACGGGCATCATTTCATGCGCCGGATCCGAGTGCCCGCTTTGATATCGTTATTACCCCCAAAATGTCGTTTGGCACCGGCCATCATGCCACTACCCGCCTGATGATGCAGGCCATGAAGGATTTGCCCCTGGACGGCGCCACTGTATTAGATTTTGGCACCGGAACTGGGATCCTGGCCATTCTGGCTTTGAAATTGGGAGCGAGGAGTGTGATGGCGATAGATAATGATAGCTGGAGTGTGGAGAATGCCCGGGAAAATGCCGTAAATAATGATGCAGCGGCCATTCAAATCCGGGATGGCTCCCTTGAAATCCTTGGAAATCCTCATTTTGATATCATACTAGCAAATATTAATCGCCATATTCTGTTACAGTACATGGCCGATATGCGGGCTATGCTGCGCGAGGGCACATACCTGGTTGTTAGTGGGATTATGCCGGAGGACGAAGCGATTATTTCAGAATCAGCAGAAAAAAATGGGCTAAGCAAACGGCTTGCCGTTACCGAGGGAAGCTGGTTATGTGTTATATTCACCGCTTAGCTTTCATCTTCAACTTGTTATTTTGCAAAACAGGAGCGACAAGTTTGGGTTTGATGCTTTATTTTTGTCCCCTTTCATATAGAAAAAATTCATGGAAATAGCATTTTTGATTATACTCGCTTACTTCCTTGGTTCGATACCAACAGCAGTATGGGTGAGCAGTAAAATCTATGGTATAGATATCCGGGAACATGGAAGTGGTAATGCCGGGGCTACCAATACCTTTCGGATCCTTGGTGCCAAAGCAGGTAGTGCTGTAATGTTGGGAGATATGCTTAAAGGCTTCATCGCAGTTAAGCTTTCCCTCCTGTCCAATTTTAATAATTCTGAACAAATGACCAACCTGCAGATCGGCTTGGGCCTGGCTGCGGTGGTTGGTCATATCTTCCCTATATGGGCTGATTTTAGGGGCGGTAAGGGTATTGCCACATTGTTCGGTATGATCCTGTCTATACAGCCATTGGTTGCGATCAGCCTCATCGGCGTTTTTGTAGCCATCCTGTATATCACCCGGTATGTATCCCTGAGTTCCATTACAGCCTCTGTGGCCTTTCCGGTCCTCATTGTCTTTATTTTTCACGAGCCTGAGATTAGCTACAAGCTCTTTGCGATCGCCACAGCTTGCCTGGTGGTTCTTACCCACCATAAGAATATCAGTCGACTCCTGGCCGGCAATGAAAGCAAGGTGAAATCATTTCGGAAGCGCCGGGGACGACACTAGTAACCGGGCATTCTCCTCACCGCTAGCTTGCCAGATTGTTGAAACCACCAGGCCTATTCCAGCGGCTTCAAAGCCTTCTCTATCCGGTCTCCATCCGGAAAACATCCAGTCCGGTAAATGCCGAGCTGGAACTCCTTTATTACAAGGGCCGGTATATGCTGGGGACAAACGATGCGATCTATTCCGATGGAGAAAAATACCGGCCTTTATTGGCGGCCTTTAAATTGATGCAGTTGGAGCATCTGGGACCTTCCATAAAGCAGGTTTTAGTATTAGGTACCGGACTCGCCAGCGTCATAAACATCCTTGACAAAATGGGATTGCATCCGCAGTGTACATTGGTCGATATTGATCCGGTTGTTCTGGGATGGGCCCAGGAGTTCGTGCCGACAAGCTCCTCAGGGAACGTACAATGGATCCATAGGGATGCCTTTCAATTTATCGAGACCGATAGTCACAAATACGACCTGATCATTGTTGATATTTTCCTGGGACGAAAGGTTCCAGCAAAAGTTTTGAGCCCGGAATTTTTAGCACAGTGCAAGGAACACCTGCAAGCACCAGGTTGGCTGGTGCTGAATTATATGGTTCAAAGCCTGGATGAAGAAAATGACGTAACATCAAGACTGGAAAAAGTCTTTGCTCAAATAAGGGTCATTCGCTTTGGTTTTAACCGGGTCTTTGTGATTAAAGTTTAGCGCTTTGTATGCGCAGGACTTTCCGACCCTTTTTCTGCACCCGCATACTTTCAGGGATTAATTTGCTGACCTCATCCATAAGGCTTTGAAGCAGGGCCATCCGAACAAAATGATCCGTGGTGATAATGCCTACTTCCCGCACCGGCATTGGTTCTTCAAAGTACCGTATGCGCTCCATATAGTCCTCTGGGAATTCGTGGGTGGCCAGTTCCGGCAATACCGTCAAGCCACCACTATTGTCCACCATTTTCCGAAGGGTTTCCACATGACTGCTTTCGTAGCGGTATGGACGACCGCTTTGCAAACCTTCCACATGATCACTGCAGAGGTCAAGAACCTGGTTCCGCATGCAATGGCCTTCACTCAGTAGCCAAATGCGTTCCAATGAAATATCGGAAGGAAGGATGAGTCGTTTCTTTAGGGCTGGTTCATCCGCTGCGAAATACGCAACAAATGGTTCGTAGAACAAGGGATATTCCCGGATATGCTTTTCTTCCAAAGGCGTACTAACAATCCCGGCGTCCAGTTCCCCATTGCTTAGGGCTAAAATAATCTGGTCTGTTTCCAATTCACTAGCATGAAGCTTTACTTCAGGATAGGCAGCTGCATACTGGTCTAATAATTTAGGCAGGATATAAGGTGCTACGGTGGGGATCACAGCAAAGCGAAAGACCCCGGATAATTTCTCCTGCTGGGCTTGAACCAATTCGGTGATCTTCTCACATTCTGCCAGGATATTCTTGGCCTGCTCTACAATCCCTTCCCCCATTTCTGTAATGGCGATTGGATGTTTGGTTCGATCAAATAGCCGGATCCCCAGATCTTCCTCCAACTTCTGGATCTGCATACTGAGGGTGGGTTGGGTCACAAAGCATTTTTCGGCAGCAGAAACAAAACTCTTATAAGTAGCAACGGCTACAACGTATTCTAATTGAGTAATTGTCATGTTTAATATTGATATGTTGGGGTGTTATGATGGACTTTCGGCAGGGTAGAATGCGATGCAAGTTACATACTCGTCCTGCTATGATGGAGTGCTGTAATTTCGCGTTTGCAAATAGTGGTATAAGCTCTTCAAAAGGGCCAGGCACCATAATTATCGAAATCCGGGTACGAAATAGTAATAATGCAGGCTAAAGAATCCAATGACACGCCCCTTCACCAGCAGATGCTGGATCGGTATCACAAGAAAACGATCCGGGACTCCCGCTCGCCAGCGGGGAACTGGCTGGAGGTGGTCCTGGAGCATGCGGAAAAGGGTGCGGTAAGCCTCTCGATGCTCATTCGGCCAGATATGACCAACCCATATGGGAATATTCATGGGGGGATGATGAGTGCCCTGATCGATGAAACGATCGGCTGGGCAGTCGTTAGCCTGGATGCCACCCATCACTATACCTCCCTGAATCTCAACGTGGATTTCCTGTATGCAGCATCTCAGGGGGCACGAATTACGGCCGCAGCCCGGGTAATCCGGCATGGTAAGAAGATTGTTCATGCGGAATGCCAGGTTTCAGATGAGAGCGGGCAATTACTGGCTAAAGCCAGCAGTAACCTGGTTGTAACCTCAATGGCTTTAGGCAATACGTCATCATAATTCGCCAGTTTATACGGCTAATTAGCAATGACCGTATAATCCATTTTATTTTAAGCCCATGAACCATTAATTTCCTTGCTGAATGCTGAACGGTAAAAAAGTTATAGTTGTTTTCCCTGCCTACCGGGCAGCCCTGACCTTGGCCCGAACTTATAGGGAGGTACCGATGGATATTGTAGATGATGTGGTATTGGTGGATGATATGAGTCCGGACAATACGGTCGAGGTAGCCAAAGAATTGGGAATCAGGCATATCGTCATGCATCCTGAGAATCGCGGATACGGGGGCAACCAGAAAAGTTGCTATGCCAAAGCGCTGGAATTGGGGGCCGATATCGTGATCATGGTTCATCCTGATTATCAATACACCCCCCAATTGATCCTGCCGATGTGCAGCATTATTGCCAATGGTGTGTATCCGGTAGTTTTCGCTTCACGGATCCTGGGCAGAGGTGCATTGAATGGCGGGATGCCCCTGTATAAATACATCTTTAACCGCTGCCTTACCTTATTTGAAAATATCCTGCTTCGTCAAAAACTCTCGGAATATCATACCGGATACCGGGCTTTTTCAGCCGATGTAATCCGCTCCATAGATTTTAGTCACAACTCTGATGATTTTGTTTTTGACAACGAAATGATCTCTCAGATCTTTATGAACGGATATGAGATCGGTGAGGTAACCTGCCCAACCAAATATTTTGAAGAAGCCAGTTCCATCAATTTTAGCCGGAGCATGAAGTACGGAATCGGTGTCTTGCGGGTCAGTTTTACGCACCGTTTGCACAAATGGGGCATTATTAAAAGCAAACTATACCTGAAGCCGGTAAGCAAATAGTCTTTTAGCTAACGATTTGAAGATGTGAAGCGGGGAATGTTTTGGTGATTTGGTAATGGGGAGTAGGAGCCCATTTCTGAATTTGAAGCTGGATCATCCAAAGTTATAACGGACCTGCTCCATCGAAATTCTACCGTCCAGCCCATGATGGCGCCTTCATTTTCGTCCGGGGAAATGCTTGATGCAGTTGAATAATGCTGCAAAATTGATACGATATTTTCAGCCCAATAGCTGCAACCCAGCGGACAAATCCTGTGAGTGAATCCGAAATAGCCTCCCTCATTTTGTAAGTTAAGCGTATCGATCTGGCAGGCTTAGTCACCCTATGGTATAATTAGAATGGGCTATTCCAAAATAAATTCAATCAACCCTCCACCCTAAAGAAGCAGATCAATGAGTATAACAGCAAAGCCTGGTTAGCGCAACCGAATATTTTCGCTAACGGTGTCCATTCGAATCGGGAATTATTATCACAAGTGTCCGGTAAACTATTTGTGTAAAATGGAAAAGAGGCAGTTTAAAAAGGAAAGCTTCTTTGTTAGTAGAAAGTCGAAAGACAAAAGTATATAGCTGTTTTTCGGATGTACCAGCAATTGGTAGGTACTTTAAACAACAGGTACATTAGATAAAAAGTAGAAGGTTCCCACCGTCGCTAGACGCTATGGTGGGCGCGGGTGGCTAGACCCCGTCTAGTCACGACTGGATTTCCCATCCTCGCCCACCTTCACTTTCAGCTATGGCTGGTGAAAATGGCAAATCCAGCAGTTCTTAGACAGGGTCTAAGAACAACTTTTTACTGTTGGGTTAATGTAAAAGCATAGAAACAGCCTATTTACCTTGGGGGCATACTTTTTAAAAAAAGCGATTTGGCAGATCTGATTATCAAGATGTTATGAGCCAAAATTTACCGTTTTCAATTTTAACTGGACAACAGTAAATTATTATCAGCACTTAACCTTCAAAGCAAACCTGGGCATAATCCACGTTCCCGGGTACGGGAGGTTTCATCTTTCGGATGCACACCTTTATATGGGAAAGAATTGGCCATTCCGCCCGGAGTTTGATAAAAATATCCCGGGCTAGCATTTCCAATAAAGGCACGCGTTCCCCTTCCACAACGAATCGTACAATCTCATTGATCCGTGCATAATCGATCAGTGGCCAGTCATCTTCCAATGTTGCCGGAAATCGCACATCAATATCGATCTCAAAATCGTTACCACGAATCGCTTCTTCCGGATACAAGCCATGCTGGGCACGGATCTGAATATTGTGGAGGGATACAGTTAGCATTTATTTAAACCGGGAATCGGAAGTATACGGAAGGACAAGCGTTTCGAATTGATGCGGGGATACCGGCTCCAGGGTTTCAATGCTATAGACATTGTACCAGCCATGTTTTCCACCGGAAGTATGATTATGTCCTACGGAAATCCCCGTTTGATTGGTGGAGGTTACATAAAAGGTGCCGGTATTATCATCCACGGATATGCCATGCGGTTGCCAGAAATTACCATAAATGGTCTTGACAATCTGGTCAGTTTCATAATTGATTACGACAATCGCACCGAGCGTACCTGCAACGGTAGATTGCGCCTCCATACAGGATACGAAAATATAGGGCTTGTTCTTTGAAATGGCCATGTCCTGCGGTTTCTGGGGCATTGGGATGGAATCCAATATTGCGTCTGTATGGGTATCCATGACCCGGACTTCATTGCTATACTCACAGGTTACATAATACCTGGAATAATCAGGTACCATTTGGATTTCGTGGGGGTCCCGGATGAAATGATCATAGGTACTTGGGTTATGATCCAGGGTTACTTTTTTATAATTCCGGTTTGGGAAGTATTTTAGAATAGTATTCCCATACTGAACGGTGGCAAAAAGCGTATCAAAATTTGGGGTCGAAGCCAATCCATGCACATTTGAAACACCAGTTATAATGGAGTCATAATTAACCATATCCGAGGTTCTCACGAACTGCAATACGCCTCGTATAAAGTCTGCGATCATCAGTTTGGTGCCATCATTAGATACCATTAATACATTCCACTGAGCGCCCCCATTACTCAGCCGTGTCGATGCTACTACCTTATCCGTAGTTGCATCAATTTTCTGAATATAGTCACCTGAAAGAAAGGATACGTAGGCATATTTTCCATCCTTTGAAACCCGGACACAATGCGGGGCCTCGATTACATTCGAAACCATCCCAATGGGAATATTCCGCATAATCACTTTTCGACTGACATCAATGGCAGACAAGTAATCGCTGCCCTGTTCGGTCAGGTATATTTTTTGGCGGGTATCGGGATTATCTCCAAAAGGGATATTCCCGTTCTTGTCGGGGGCGCCCCGTGCGATCCAGTTCCGGATCGTTAGAAATTCGGCAGTGGAAAGCGGTGTGGTGGAGTAATTCGTGCCGGTATAGGGCATCGTAGGCAGGGTTTGAGGACTTAAATTCGAGTCAGGGCTGATGGAATTCAGGAAAGGGCTGTTGATCGTGTCATAAGGAACAACAGTAGCACCATGATTAGAACCGTAAAAAAGATTATCCCAGGTATCCAGGCGAAGCCCTGCTGCATTAGTGGCTCCATAGGAATTGTGACAGCCACCGCCGGTTGGTCCGATCGTGCAATGCAATTGGATGATCCGATTGACATCTTCCGGGTATCCGCCATCCACTACCGATTGATCCTGGGGTACTTTGTGCTTGCAACTATTAATTGTAAAAAGGGTAAAGGCTAGCCCAAGCACAAAAAACAACGGGTTGCGGATTGAGGCTTTCATAGATTTAAAGTTACGAATTGTCGAAACCAATTCTTGCCTTCCTCAAAAGGGTGTGATTAAAATCCTGCTAAATATAAAGCGGGGTATCGTTTACTTTTGCAGCACCATTTATGAAAGTCACAGAGCATCTGTCAAAAGCGGAGAAACCCCTTATCTCTTTAGAAATTCTACCACCTGCCAAGGGTAAAAGTGTGGATTCGATTTTTAACCTCCTGGATCCTTTCCGGGAATTTTCGCCCGCATTTGTAAATGTAACGTATCACCGTGCAGAGCAGGTTTTCAAGCGCCGGGAAGATGGAAGTTTCGAGCGGGTAGAGATCCGCAAGCGGCCGGGTACCGTTGGCATTTGCGCAGCAATCATGAACCGGTATGGCTTCGACGCCGTGCCGCACCTCATCTGTGGTGGCTTCTCCAAAGAAGAAACAGAAAATGCCCTGATCGACCTTCATTACCTGGGTGTCAACAATGTCCTCGCACTCCGCGGCGATGCTGCCGGTAATGAAAAGTTTTTTGTTCCGCATCCAAAAGGCCATCATTATGCCAGTGAACTGGTAGAGCAGATCGTTTCGCTTAATTCAGGTACGTACCAGGAAGAAGATATCATTGATGGAGTAAAAACAGATTTCTGTATCGGTGTTGCCGGGTATCCGGAAAAACATTTTGAAGCGCCCAACCTTGAAACGGACTTATATTATCTCAAGCAGAAAATGGAAGGTGGTGCCTCCTATGTCACAACCCAGATGTTCTTCGACAACAAGCATTACTTCAATTACATGAATGCCTGCCGGAATTTCGGCATCGATGTTCCAATCATTCCCGGTTTAAAGCCCATTACCAATAAGCGCCAGTTAACAGTAATTCCAAGCATATTTAATGTGGAAGTACCTGTGGATCTGAGTCGGGCACTCATGGCTGCGAAAACGGAAGCGGCCTGTGAACAGATCGGCACCGAATGGCTGCTTTCACAATGCAAGGATTTGCTGGCTCAGGGTGTTCCTATTTTGCACTTCTACACACTCGGTAAGCCAAATGTGGTGCACAATGTGCTAAAAGCACTGTTTTAGGCGCTGGATATTGATCGCATTAAACGAATAATTTCAGCGAAAGACTTACTCATCCCGCAGCGCTCCATAGGATTGGAGGATCTGGTGCAGGATAGAAATTCGAATATCGCCCCATTTTTGGGACGTATCGCTCCTGGGAACTTCGAAGTTCATTGCGAAGAAATATGGGTAATTCCGAACCCCGCTTTTATTCATGCTTTTAGGATCTTCCTTCACCGCCATGACGTGTTCCATATAGCCTACCACCCAATAGAGTTCTTTATTATTCTGAATATCTGCCGTACCGGTTTTGTAATATATACGGTTCATGTTTGAATCCTCCCGGAGCATCATGCTCTTCACCATGCTCTGAGTCCGCGTCAGGAAGGGTAATTCATCGAAATAGAGCTTTTTAATAAAGCCCAGCTGTTCATCGGCGGAGATCTGCAGGGAATTGTCAATCCAAAATGTTTTTACAGAATCCCCCATTTTCATATTCCCATACTTTACAGTATCGAGATAATGCTGATAGTTCTGCCGGCCAACCCGGCGTGCGATTTCCTGGAAATAAGGCAAATTACTCACCCGGAATGCCTCTCGCATATTCATATCCTTATCCCATTCCGGGCGGCGAGGAATCTTATCCCAGGGTATAACCAGGCTTTCATCATGAGCTACTCCAAGTTCCAAAGCTACCAGTGCATTGAAAATTTTAAAGGTGGAGGCAGGGGTAAAGCGTTGAAGGCAACGGGGGCGATTGTACAGGTGGATCTGTTCATGTGCATGATCTCTGAAAATCATGCAGGCATCCTTGATACCATAGGAAGCAAATACGTCCCCCCATTCTTTATGTTCGCGGACATGTGAATCCTTACAGGAGCTGAGGATAAACAAACTTCCTGTCAGAACAAGTAAGGTACCGATGCGTACATCACACAATAATCGTCTCAAATTGCAGGCTATTTTTAGAGCTGCAAAAGTACAGTTCGGTAGAGGAATACAGCTGCATTCCAGGATGAATTCAAAAGTAATAGTTCCTCAGTTTGAAAGTATTCCAGAAATTCATAGTCAAACCTAAAGTCTATAGCTTTAATGAATGCAGCTTTTATTGCTCGTTATATTTGTAGAACTCGGATGCGCAACGATTGATGCGCAGCCAATGAAACGTCCAGACACTACGGATTTAAAGATTCTATTGGCCGGTCACCAACCTGGAATATTCCCATATAAAGATTCGGTTAGAGATTTGATCTTAACAACCTCTGTATATGGTGTGAATGTCCATAGCTATTTTCTTACAGGCCATTGCAGAGGGTGTGACTATTGGGCAGGATTAAGTGTATCAGGTAATCATTTACCACCAGAAATAGCACGCAATCTTTTTCAATGGAAAAGCTTATACGTATACGTTAAAAAGTTTGAGTACAACAGCATTTTGTTTGGAGGAGACAGCACCAGGCAATGGGCTTGGGATTTTAAATAAACGATCCGAATGAAAACCCATAAAAGTTGTGTTTGAGCCTCCATTGAATATTTTCGTTTTAAATTGCAGCGATTTACGAAGTTTATTTTCATTATTTTGATATATAAACCCTTTCTTGAATGCGGGTAAGTAGCCAGCTTTAAAGATGCAGACAATGAATTTTTTTCGGAATCAAGGAACCGCCAGGCGAAATGCTTTTTCATGTTTAAGAGGTCAGGATATCAGCCGTACCGGATTTTACTCGTTCTGGGTTGCCTGATCAGTGCCTGTGTTACAGCTGTCAAACAACCTGTTGCATTAAATCCCCGCCAGGAACTAGGCCGGCATCTTTTTTTTGAAAAGAAGCTTTCACTGAACCAGATGAAATCCTGTGCCAGTTGCCATAGCCCTGAACTGGCATTTAGTGATGGGTACCGGAGGAGCGTTGGTACACTGGGGGATAATCTTCTGCATAATGCACCCTCCCTGATCAATTGTTCCCGGCTGCGTTTTTTTGATTGGGCCAATCCTATTGCTCATACCGTTCAGGATCAAATCAAGCGCCCCCTTTTTAATGAGCATCCAGCTGAAATGGGGCTTCAATACAGTCTCCAGGCCATCAAGGATTTTATTAGCAGGGACTCCACTTATCGCAGTTTGATACGGAAAGCTTACCCAGGATCTGATGGTAATCTGAATGTTTCCCAGATCATCGATTGCATTTGTGACTATGAAGGCTGTCTGAATGCTTCCGGATCCAAATTTGACCGGTATCTGAATCATCAGGGGGCATTAAGTCCATCGGAATTAAATGGCTACGCCTTATTCAGTAGTGAGCGGCTACAATGTATCCGATGCCATGCCCTTCCGGATTTTACAAAGGCCACAATCAGTTCAGATCCTGACAGTGTCTTTTTCAATACCGGACTCTATAATGTCGGCAATCAGAATCGTTATCCAGCAAGGGATTTAGGGCTTGAAAGGTTTACCAAACAGGCAACGGATAATGGAAAATTCAAAGTTCCCTCCCTGAGAAATGTTATCTTGACGGCGCCTTATATGCATGATGGGAGTGTCAATACTATCGAAGAAGTTATTGACCATTATGCCAGTGGAGGAAGAAATGTTGACTATGGACCGGATCAGGGTGATGGCCGTAAGAATGCTTTGAAGAGCCCACGGATACAGGGCTTTGCATTGTCGAAGACTGAAAAACAGGATCTGATCAATTTTCTTTACACCCTCACTGATTCCAGTATATTCAGCAATCCGACCTTTCAAAATCCCAACAATTACCACCAGAATTAATCAAGGCTCCAAATGTTTAAGTGCACCGCTTCCATCTTTCCCCTGCTATTGCTCACGATGTTCATGGCCTGCAATACGGAGAATAAGCCTGCCAACGACCGCTCTGCTGAACAATCCAATGCGATCAGTTCGGTGATTTTCCCGGATACCCTGGTGGATCATGACCTGGCAGCCGTTTCAGAGCAATTGAAGATGAATGCGGCCGTTCTTAATAGTGCGCTGCCGATCATAAAACTGAAAGGACTCAGCAACGACAAGGCTTCGGCACAGGATCTGGCGATTGCTGATCCGCAATTTCAGGCCAACCTGTTTGATAAATCCAGCAAGAAAGCCTTCCGCAATGAGATATTCAATGTCTATGAGTCCAGACCTCAGGAGGTGCCACCAGCTTATCAGGGCAAGGTTTTGTACAAGGTGGAGATGTATAATTATGGACTAAACCTCAGTACCACTGCGATGGTGGATGTTGCCTCCAGGAAGGTGGTCAGCATTAATGAAGCACCTCAGTCCCAACCGGATATTCCAACTTACTTAAAGGATTTGGCAATGCAGATTGCGGCACATAATCCGCAGGTAATTGCTGCATTGGGTTATCAGCCCAATGAAAGTCAGGCTTTGATGGCAAATACGAAGACAGCTCTGAATAACAGCCGCTGTGAACGGAGTCTGCACCTGTGTGTAGCCCCAACATTCATTAAGGATGATAAGGCCCTCTGGGTTATTGTGGATCTCACGGAATACCGGGTCGTGGGTATTCGCTGGACCAATACCGGTACCACCGGAAGTGTGAAGCGGGTCAGTGAACGCAGCCTGAAATTCGACAAGATCATGGAGTGCTATTGCAAGAAGGTAACGGCCCTGCAAAAGCAAAGCTGGAAATTGAATTATGTGCTAACCACAAGTGATGGTATGCGGATCTCTGAGGTCTATTACAATGACAAGCTCATCATCAATAATGCCAAACTGGTGGACTGGCATGTCAGCTATAGCAATACGGATGGCTTTGGATATAGCGATGCGGTGGGTTGTCCGGAGTTCAGTCAGGCTGCTGTAGTGGCTGTTACGGAGCCCAGGGTCAGCGATATTGTTGAGAATGGGCAGGTCTTAGGATTTGCGCTGGAGCAGAATTTCAGTAGTGAGCAATGGCCCAAACCTTGCAATTACAATTATTTGCAGCGCTATGAATTTTATCTGGATGGGCGTTTCCGGGCGGCGGCGGCCAGTTTGGGAAGAGGTTGCGGAAATAATGGGACCTATCGTCCGGTAGCACGGATTGATTTTGCAGGTTCAACGAATAGTTTTAGTGAGTGGGATGGGAAACAATGGAAGGATTGGGAGAAAGAGCAATGGCGACTCCAGAATGCCCAAACGGTTTATACGCCTGAGGGCTATCAATACCGGATCCTGGATAATAGTGGAACGGGCTTTTACCTGGAACCCGGCAAAGGCCAATTCCATGATGGGGGAAGGGGGGATAATGCCTATGTATTTGTGACCCTGAAGCATGCAGACAAAGATGAAGGCGATAAGGATTTGGTAACGATTGGGCCATGCTGTAATATCGATTATCACCAGGGACCGGAGAAGTTTATAGAACCTGTAGCGGAGCCGATTAAAAGCACTTCAATTGTGATCTGGTATGTGGCCCAAATGAAGAATGATGATACCAAGGGTCATGAGTATTGCTGGGCGGAAAGTTACCTGGAGAACGGGGCGTACAAGACACATGTGTATCCCTGTATGAGTGGTCCGATGTTTATTCCGGTTCGGAAATAAGGGGGGGATTGGAATGCATTTCCAGTTTTTCTGGGGATCACTATTCATTTTATGAATGTCAAGAGCCTGCAAATTTCAGAACTCCTTGCCTTTCGCAGTTTAAGATGCCCGGCTATATCGCCATCAACTCCCATTTCAATTCAATAAATAAAGCGTGGTTATAATTCGAACCCGGATTCAATCAGGCCCCGGTATCATGAAAGCAATGCGAATCTAGCTCTAATAGAACGCGAATACGGCACGGAGGCATGGCAGTGCGTGTATTCCCATACCATTTATAAGGAAACCTTCCACTTCCAATCCCGGTTAATGATTGCTCAGAAGCGAATTGAATGATCCATCACGCGAAATTGCTTTATAATGGAACAGGGATGGATGGGAACCGATCTAGTTTGAGTCTGAGGAATGGCTCACAGGATTGAGGACTATGAAATTTCAGGAGCCATTACCGCAATTGAAATTGGGTTACTCTAATTTCAAATATGTGAACTCTCGATGGATAGCCAATCCAATAATCATAAAATGTATCAGGGCATCGCGCTCATAGATGCCAACATAATTCGAAATGATTTTACTTCAACAGGAAAAACGGGTAATTGCGCCGAATTATCTTTTTTCAATCTGCGACAGCATCCCCTGATGGCTCTGGTTTTTAAACATGGAGCAAGGAGTTCTGAATTTGCGATTGGTGGTTGATTTATTGTAGACTACATAATCAATAATAATATGGATTGGAAATTAGGGGCTAAAGTCCTTAACATAAATATTTTTATTTTAACCCCGGCCTAAAGGCACGGGGCAACTGTTGACTCACGCCTCGGGTGGCTAACTTGTGTGGTGTATTCTCATATGGAATGCAGGTTTGGAATTGGGGCTGAACCCCCATTATATTAATATATTTATTTTAACCCCGGCCTAAAGGCCAAGGGCAACTGTTGACTCTCGATTAAACAAGTGGATGGTATCAATCGAATGACTGATTACTGGCAGCAGCTATTTTTACCAGTCGCTCATAAGAGGTGGCAGTCAGGTCATTAAAGAAAAAGTTGACCGGATCGATCTTGATATTATTTCGGATCACTTCATAGTGGCAATGGGGGCCGGTACTCTTGCCGGTACTTCCAACCCAACCGATCACCTCGCCACGCTTCACCTGTTCGCCTTCATGGACCTTGATCCGGACCATATGACCATATAAGGTTTGATATCCGTAGCCATGTTCGATCACCACATGATTCCCATAACCCTTGGCATCAAAAGACGTGGAATTTACGGTGCCATTTGCTGTTGCATAAATAGGTGTACCAATTGGAGCCGCGAAATCCAGGCCGGTATGCATTTTGGTGGTTTTGTAGATCGGGTCGATCCGGTAGCCAAAGCCGGAAGCGATATGGGACAGGTCTTTATTGCTTACTGGCTGAATGGCCGGGATGGCTGCCAGCATGAGTTCTTTGGTCTTAACCAGATGCTCCAGGGTATCATAGCTGGCATTCTGAATCCGGATGCGGTTTTGCAGGGCATTGGCCTGTTCTTGGATGGCCGTGATCAGGTCGCCCGTAGCTGTGTACCGGTAGGTCTGCGCGGTGTTGCTCATTCTTTTACCCCTTCGGATACTGTCGGGTAATGGTGCGGCCTCGAAAATGGTCCGGTAGATCTTGTTATCCCGTTCTTCCAGATCACGGAGATCCTCCTGGACCTTGTTCATGGTCTTTTGAAGGGAACTGTATTGTTCGCCCATGCGATTGAATTCCTGGTAGGATTGCTTTTCGCCCGGTGAAGGCACGAAACGATAGGCAATCGCCACGATGATCAATGCCGTTACACTGGAAGCAGATACAAATCCCAATGCCTGTAACAATCGTGTCCGGATTGGAACAACGAACTTTTCGAAGCTATTGGTATTGGTATTGTAAAAGTATTTTCTTTTACGCAAGTCCTCGGAAATTTAAGAGCCTTAAATGTACTTCAAGGATTTCGTGATAAAGCTATGATTTACAGAAACTATTCCCAGGTTTGTCTTAGAGAAGCAGAATGGATAATCCGTAATCCGCAAACAGGATCAGGATACAGCTCACCACCACGGCTGTAGTAGATGCCCGACCGATCTCCAGGGCCCCACCTTCGACATAATATCCGTAATAGGAAGGCACTGTTGAAATAATGAACGCGAAGGTTGCAGCCTTTGCCATGGCGAAGAACAGGTTGTAGGGTAGAAAGCCGTCCGTTAAGCCCTGCTGGAACTGTTCCTTACTCAGGATGCTGGAAAACATACCGGCTAAATACCCACCCCAGATCCCGATTGCGATGGAAATGATGATCAGGCAGGGAATCATGAAGAGGGCAGCCAATACCTTAGGTAGGATCAGGTAGGCCTTGGTGTTGATGCCCATGATCTCCAGGGCATCGATCTGTTCGCTGACGCGCATATTACCCAATTCGGAGGCGATCTTTGATCCCACAACACCAGCAAGAATAACGCATATTACCGTTGGCGAAAGCTCGAGGATCATGGAGTCCCGGATGATCCCGGCAATTACGGGTTTTGGAATGATGGGTGACACCAATTGATAGGCAGTCTGTACCGTAAGGACCATTCCTAAAAAGAGGGATACGACGCAAACGATCGGCAGGGAACGGATGCCGATATCATTGCATTGGGACATGAATTCGATCCAGTAAACGCGGATATTCTCCGGCTTACTGATACTTTCCTTCAGCATTAAGGAATACTTGCCAAGATGCTCGAGGAATCGTTTGATCATGAATACTGGGTCAGTTTTACTGGTTGGGGGGGCTAAAATTACGGGAACTCGGGAAGTTGAAATCAATAACCAGGCCAGGCCCTTCGACTTTGGTAAGGGATCGCACTTGGGTCAAAACCGTCAGCTTGTTTTCATTCCTCATTTATCTCCAACCGGTCTTGCCCTTCTGTGTTTGGAATATTTGGAAGTCAATACCAAACCTGGTACAATAAGGCCGGCTCCGAGGGCCCCAAGCCCCACTTCTCCCAATAGGTGATTTATTGCCCCATAATAGTGTTGATTGCTGGCATTGGCGGCTGCATAAGCGCGCTGATCATCATAAGCAAGATATCCAACAAGGCCATAACAGGCAAGTCCAATGACTATCATAATATTACCGTTGGTTCGCTTTATATCAGCGTCCACATTGTTTTTAGCTTGCAGCAAGAATTCTGGGTGCACTTTTATGACTGGATTCTCCGCCATCTGGCCATTTGGAAGACCAGCCAAGGAAATTTTCGTTTGGGAGGATCCGTAACAAGTATCATGCTCATATCCGTTTGAAATAGCCGGAATGGCAAGACATAAAAATAGCATCACAACGGGTAGATAGATGAATTTCATAAGACTAAGATATTGCCCTATTTTGATATCAGCCAAGTTTCCGGACCCTTAACCCGAGCAAATACGGAACTTGGTCGCTTCTCTATGTGCAAGTTCTCCGATCCCCCGCAGCGTCGCCGCGCCGCCGCGAGAACCTCTTTACCCTTTGCGCCCGCTGAGTACCCTCCGCGCCCTTTACATGAAACAAAAAAAGACTGCCCTTTTGGACAGCCTTTCTTAATTGGACTATAAAATTCAGTTTGAAACTTAAGCCAGTTTCTTCAATTCTTCGATCCGAGCTTCTGTATCCACCTCATTCTTCAATGCATCCTTACGATCCATATCCACCAGGATCGGAGCTGCCACAAAGATGGAAGAATAAGTACCCGTTACAACACCGATCAGCATGGCGAACGCGAAACCACGGGTTACTTCGCCACCGAAGATAAACAGGATGAGGATGGTCAGGAACACCGAAAGGGAAGTCATGATCGTCCGGCTAAGGGTATCATTGATCGCACGGTTAATGACACTCTGTTTGCTTTCACCCGGAGATTTTCGGAAATATTCCCGCACCCGGTCAAAGACGATCACCGTATCATTCATCGAGAAACCAATGACCGTAAGCACCGCAGCAATAAAGTGCTGATCGATTTCGAGCGCAAACGGTACATGTCCACGGAAGAAAGAGAATACTGCCAGGGTAATGCACACATCATGCAACAAGGCGATGATCGTACCCAGTGAATACTGCCATTTCCGGAAACGGATCAGAATATAGAAAAATATCGCCAGCAGGGAAATGATGGTTGCCTTTACCGCACCGCGTTTCAGATCCTCCGAGATGATCGGGAGTACAGTTTTTTCCTGTCCATTACTACCCAGATAGTTCAGTCGGAAATCATCCGCTGTTGTGGTAGTAGGGATAAAACCACCTGCCTTCAGGCCTTCAAACAACTTGGCACGCACATTTTCAGTAGCGGTTTTGCTCGGATCCTTGATGAGGTAAGAGGTCGTGATATTGTAGGTATTATCTGTACCGATGGTTTTGATGATCGGTGTTTCGCCATTGAAGAACGGCTTCAATTTATCACGAAGCTCATTAGTTGTATGTGACTGGCTGAATTTGATATCATAAGACCGGCCCCCAGCGAAATCCACCCCATAATCATAACCATAGAAGAAGGAGCTGATGCCCATAAGGAATACAAAGCCGGAGATCACATAAGTGTATTTACGGGCTTCAATAAACTTGAAATGCGCTTTCCTGAAAATGGATTTGGAAAGGGCAGTGAAGTACTGGAAGTGACGCTCGCGTTTGGTCCACATATCCGTTACTAAACGGGATACCAGGATACCGCAGAACAGAGACAATAAGAGACCAATAATCTGTGTGGTTGCGAAACCCTTTACCGGGCCTAATCCAAAAATAAAGAGGATCACCGCGGTCAACAACTGGGTAATGTGACCATCCAGAACTGGTGCGTACGATCGTTTATAACCATCATTGACGGCAAGCTGATAACTCTTACCCAGCGAGAGTTCCTCTTTGATCCGTTCAAAGATGATTACGTTGGTATCTACCGCCATACCGATGGTTAGTACCAGACCGGCAATACCAGGCATGGTCAGGGTGGCATGGAGGGCACTCAAAATACCTACGGTGAACAGGATATTCAGGATGAGCGCTATGTTGGCAACAATACCGCCGGTATTATAATAGACCAGCATCAGCAGGAAGATAATAATGAAGGCAATAGCCAGGGATGAAATACCTGCGTGGATATTTTCAGCACCGAGGGTAGGGCCTACCACTTGTTCCTGAACAATATGTGCTGGAGCTGGCAGTTTACCGATCTTCAGGATATTCGCAAGGTCGGTTGCCGACTGCGCGGTAAAGTGACCAGAGATGGAAGTCCGGCCACCTGGAATTTCTTCTTTGTTATAAGGGGCGCTGTAAACGCGATCATCAAGAACTACAGCCAAAAACTTACCGGCATTTTCACGCGTCATTTTAGCCCAGATTGTAGAACCGGTAACGTCCATATCCATGAATACGGCTGGTTCATTACTGCTCGGGTCGTAATCCATCCGGGCATTGGCAATATGGTCACCTTCCAGTTTCGCTTCGCCGGAACCTGGTAAGGTCTTTAGCACATAAACGGCAACGGGTTGTTTTGGATCGTATTTGGTTTCCGGATCTTCAGCACCCAAGGCAAATTTCGCATCGATTGGAAGGGCATTTTTAACCACATCCATCTTGATGTAACTCAGGAATTTCGCGATATTGCGTTTCGGCAGATAGCCAATAGCAGCGCGGCTGTAAGACTCTTTGGTAGGTCCTGTAAAAAGTGCTGTAAGGGGTTTTTTCAGCGCGGCGGCAGTCATGCCGGTATCCTGTTTGGAAGCTGTACCCGTGATAATATCATTCAGGCTTTTGGCGGTGTCGGATTTATTATTGCTGACTACCTTATTGGAGTCCTTTGCAACGGCTGCAGTATCATTCTTAGATACTGGTGGCGCACCGGAAAGTTGGCGGCCCAGGGCATCATCTGCTTTGCCGATTGCCTCAATAATACTGGCATCCTCGGCATAAACCTCGAAAAACTGGAGTTTAGCAGTGCCAGTCAGGAAATCACGAACACGATCCGGGTTACGGACACCGGCTAATTCTACGGTAATAATGCCGCGATTCTTATCCAGATTGACATTAGGTTGGCTTACCCCGAATTGGTCAATACGGCGCTGTAGGATATTATACGTGCTATTAATAGCTTCTGTTGCTTCGGCGCGAATGCGACTAAGCACCTGCTCATTCGTGCTTTGAAGCGTAATTTCTTTTTCACCGGGCTTGGTGAAAAGGGAGGCTAATTGTTTACCCTGATAGGCATTTCCAAACAGGGTTACAAAATCTGCCTGGCTATTTGCCTTCTCCGTATTGGCTTTCTGAATGGCGGCATTCAGCCCTGGATCCTCCGGATTATTCGAAAGTGAACGTACCAGATCATCCAGACTTACGTCCAGAGTGACATTCATACCACCTTGAAGATCAAGGCCTAGGTTCAATTCCTGAGCTTTGGCTTCCTGATAGGTATACTTCTTGAACAGCATGCTGACCACCTTTTCTCCCTGAAGAGAATCGGTGAGGGCACCATAGCGTGCTTCAACCAATGGGTCTGTTTCCTTTACGCCTGGATTCGTAGCCTGCACCTGCTTGAGTGCCTTGGCTTTGTAGGCTGTTTCAACATTACGTACTATAAAAGTGAAGGAAAGTTGATAGAGGGAAATCAGAATTAGTGCTACGGTAAAAAACTTTACCAACCCTTTTAACTGCATAGGTGTCTTGTATTAGGAACGCGATTTTTTTAGAGCGGGCAAAGATAATGTTTAAACATTTAGACAATCCATTCAATTCTAACAAGCCCAAACTCCTATTTCCGTAAATTTTTAACGCCCCCTTCGTTTATAGGAAACGTTTGTTTATTTTTACGACCTTATCCATTTCTTTCCGAAAATTAGTACTGAAGCATATGATTCGAAAATTGACCTTATTTCTGGTCGCTGTCCTTGGCATTTATCATTCTTCTTTCGCACAGGAATGTGCCTTTGATAAGATTCATCATCAACTGCTCAATAGCGATCCCGCATACGCCGCAAAGGTTCATGCAATGGATAGCACATTGAATATAATGATCAATGCAAGCAGCCAGTCTTTGATTCTGAATACGGCCAATGGACCTGTTTATGATATCCCTGTTGTCATTCACGTGATTAATACAGGCGGTGCATTGGGGACCATCTATAATCCAACAGATGCTTCTTTGCAGGCAATGATAACGTATATGAATCAAGTATATGCGGCTTCGTATGCTTCTTACCCATTAGCTGGAAGCGGTGGAACGTATTTCCCGATTCAGTTCAGCCTGGCTAAACGCGATCCGAATTGTAATGCTACCACCGGTATCGAGCACATTAACGGATCTGCCGCTTTGGGTGCCGCTTATACCAATTATGGCGTTAATCTGAGTAATACCAACGGTGTTTCGGAAGCGTCCGTAAAAGCTCTAAGCGATTGGAATAGAAGGGATTATTATAATATCTGGATCGTTGACCGGATTGATGGTCTGGATGGCACCGTAGGTAGTTTTACAGCTGGTTATGCTTATTTGCCTCCTGCTACGGCAACAATTGATGGAACTATATTATTGGCTACAAGAGCTCAGGCGGGTATTCAGACTTTACCACATGAAATGGCTCATGCCTTTAATATCCTTCACGTTTTTGAAGGTGATGATCCAGGAAATACCGGTTCCGCTACCACGTGTCCGGCTAATTCTAATTGTAATACGGACGGTGATCAGGTTTGCGATACAGAACCAATGGAACGGAATTTCGGCACTTGCCCAGGTTCAACTTCCACGAATCCTTGTACCGGCACTACCTGGGCGAACACCCAGTATAATATTATGGACTATTCTTCCTGTCGGGATCGCTTTACTCCTGGACAGAAAACTAGGTTTGTAGCTACCCTGAACGGATTCCGTGCTTCATTGATATCTTCCCTGGGAGCCACCACATTAGGTACCGCTCCTGCGGCTTATACTTGTGCTCCTGGCATAAATTACCCCTTCAATGTGTATGATGCGGGACCGAGTGAGGTCCGGTTCAATGATCTGGTAGGTACTACGGAAGGCGGTTATAACAGTGATGGTAATGTATCCTATATTGACCGTGCTTGTATTCAACGTGCAAATGTTATAGCCGGACAGACCTATACCATTTATGTCAAGACCGGTGCTAATCCAGAACGTGTTCGCGTTTATATTGACTATAACAATGATGGGGTGTTTAATACTACCACAGAGCTGGCATTTAGTCATAATGGAACCACCGCTTATGAAACACATTCTGGTAATATCACAATTCCTAGTTCTCCTTCAGTGACTTGTGTTCCGATCCGTATGCGGGTTGTTTCTGACCTGGTTGTGGCATCTGCTGCTCCAACGCCTTGTGGCGCACTGGATTATGGTCAGGCTGAGGATTATAGCCTGGTTATCCGTCCTTCGGCTCCATCTGTAGTAACCGTTGCACTTGCCGCCGGTTATTCAAATCCTTCCTGCACCGGTACTGCCGTTGGATTTAATGCTACCTATACCGGAGCCCCTACTACTCCATCCCTTAGGTGGTATTTAAATGGTGTTTATACAGGAACAACCGGAAGTTCTTATACTGCTTCCACATTTAGTAATGGCGATATTGTGACCGCCAAACTGTTCTATACCGGTGCTTGCGGATCGGATAGTGTCGCCTCTGTTGGTTACACGGTGGTACGTTCAAGTTCCGTAGCGCCAACTGTAAGCATTGCAGTAACGGCGGGAACAAATCCAGGATGCGTTGGTGCTCCTATTACCTTCACTGCTACCCCAACTAATGGTGGTACCGGACCAATCTATACATGGTATGTTGGGGCAACCATTCAGACGGGTGTTACCAATGCCAACTTTACCACCAGTTCCCTTCCATGCGGCTCTGCTGTAAAGGCAGTTCTGACCTCGAATGCAACCTGTGCCAGTACAACCACGGCTACTTCCAATATTATCAATTATACCTGCGGGACTCTGGCTGTCAGTGTAAGCATAGCGGTTACTAGTGGAAGCAATCCAAGTTGCCAGGGCCTGCCAGTAACATTTACTGCGACTCCGGTAAATGGAGGAACTGCGCCGGCTTATCGCTGGTTCAAGAATGGGGTGGTAACCGGCGTTACCACAAGTACCTATACCAGCAGTACTTTAAGTACCGGTGATTCAATATATGTGGAATTGTATAGCAATTACTCCTGTGCTACAACTCCACTGGTCAATTCACCAGCAACCTATATAGTGATCATACCAAACGTAACACCTTCTGTGTCGAAGTCCATCACTGCAGGTTCCAATCCAGGATGTAAGGATTCCCTGATCCAGTTTACAGCAAATACCGCCAATGCAGGATCAGCTCCAAGTTATCGTTGGTATGTAAATGGGGTATTCTCGGGTGTGACCACTGCCGTTTATAATAATACGACTGCCGTAACCGGTGATAAGATTTTTGTGCGTGCGATTCCTTCCGGAATTGGTTCTGCCTGTTATTCTGTGGATACAGTTTACTCGGATACTACGACGCTGACTCGCCTGGCAACTCCAGCATTGCCGGTGATCTCCTTTATTGGACATCAACTGGTCGCTGATAGCTCTGATGTAACCTGGTATGGCCCGGCAGGATTGCTACCTGGTGGCATTTCTCAGACATATACACCAACGGTTCAGGGTAGCTATTATGCGATCATTCAGAACGCTCTTTGTGGTGGTGGTAAGAGTAATGTCCTCATTGTTTCTCCATTAATGGTGGGCACTTACAACATGAGCGGTGTACAAATGGTTCCGAATCCAACTACTGGAAAAGTAACGATCAGTTGGACAACGCCAGGAACGACTCGTATCACAGTATTTACGCCATCAGGTCAGGCGATTATGCAAGATGTAGCTACGGTGACTAACCAGAAGGTATTAGACCTTTCGAACCTTGCCAGCGGAATCTATTTCGTGATGTTGCAGGACGAACATGGCAATAGCGGAACCATGAAGGTTACGCTGACGCATTAATACCTATTTTTTGAAAGGATTAAACAGGCTGCCAGTTGGTGGCCTGTTTTGTTTTGGGGACGTGTTGTTTCACGCGAAAACGCTTAGGGGAGAGCGGGGAGCTTAATTTGGTGATGTGATAATTTGGTGATTTGGTAATGGGGCCTCCTTCATGCTTTGCACTACGGCGCCCAAGGGAGGCGATTTGAAGATATGAAGATGGGAAGCGGGAACATCGAACCCTAAGTAATGTCTGAGACGCGGTTCGACTTTCTAATGATCCCCTCTCCCAACAGCCTGATACTTGATACCTGCTACTAAAAACGGCTTTCTACTCGCTACCGATTACAAAACCTGAACGATCAAAAACTTCAGGTATTGTGTTGTTGGGATATTCCAGAGGATAGGGTGATCAGAGGCTTGCGTCTGATATGTTACCTGCCGTAAAGTGCGATGGGCATCCTTTGCCGCTTTCCCAATAATATCCAGGTACATTTCGGGGGGAACCAGATTGGTACAGGAGGACGTCACCAGGAACCCACCCGGTTTAATGAGTTTCATGCCCCTCAGATTGATTTCTTTATACCCGGTTATTGCTTTCTGAATGCTCTCCCGGCTTTTGGTAAAGGCAGGAGGATCCAGCATGACCACATCATATTTACGTCCATCTCGCCCCCATTGCTTGAGCACATCAAATGCATTCATGGCTTCAAACTTGCAACGATCGGCAACGCCATTTAATTCCGCATTCCGGTTGGCCTGGGCGACCGCATTTTCTGAAATGTCCAGACCCAAAACGGATTTCGCCCCATAATGGGCTGCATGGATCTCAAAAGTGCCCGTATAGGTGAATGCACCCAATACATTCGCTCCCTTGACAATATTCTTAATTGCTCTCCGATTATCCTGCTGATCCAGGAAATAGCCTGTTTTTTGCCCATTTTCGATATCTACATGAAATTGGAGCCCATTTTCCTGGATGATGATATTCGTGTCAAATGGGGAAGATAAATAGCCTTTTTGTTGGGACATTCCTTCCAGTTCTCTCACCGGTACATCATTTCGTTCATAAATGCCCTTCGGACGAAAGATCTCATTTAAGGCCTTTACGATGGCATCCTTCCATTTCTCCATGCCCAGAGATAGGGTCTGGATCACAAAATAATCATTGAACTTATCAATAATCAGGGCAGGCATTCCATCTGCTTCCCCAAAAATGAGCCGGCAATTTTCGGTATACCCGATCTGTTTGCGGTAATCCCAGGCCGTCTGAATCCGACGTTTAAAGAAATCGGCATTGATAACTTCATTCTTTTCCCGGGTCAGCAATCGTATCCGGATCTGGGAAGCCGGATTGATGTATCCCCGTCCAACGTATGAGCCATTATAGGAATGTACATCCACAATGGCTCCAGGTTCTGCCTGTCCATCATGATCTCCAAGTTCATTGGCGAAAATCCAGGGATGGCCACTGATGACCCGGTCAGAGATCTTTTTACGGAGGTAATATCGAGGGTTTTTTGAAGTATTGGTACTGAGTTCTGACATGGTGCTATGGGTATGCGCTAATTATTTCGGGAAAATTCCCAGGTATCAGATGGGTATTTTGAAAGGGATTGGTGTGAATCTCCTGTTTGTGATGATTTTGTTCCCCGGAGCTATCTGAATTCCAGGAAAGGAGGATCTCATGCGGTTTTTTTCTTTTTAGGAGTTACAGGGAGGATCTGAAGTTCTGCTTTAAGGAAACGACCGGTATGACTTGCTGCAACACTGGCAATATGTTCTGGTGTACCGGCTGCCACTACATTTCCACCACCACTTCCACCTTCCGGCCCCATGTCGATTACATAATCAGCCACCTTGATGACATCGAGGTTATGTTCGATCACCAGGACGGTATTTCCCCGTTCGACCAATCGGTCGAGTACGGAGAGTAAATGTTGGATATCCTGGAAATGCAATCCGGTGGTCGGTTCATCAAGAATGTAGATTGTTTTCCCCGTATCACGTTTCCCAAGTTCGGTGGCCAGCTTCACGCGCTGGGCTTCACCACCCGATAAAGTCACTGCATTCTGCCCGATGGTGACATATCCGAGGCCAACGTCTTGCAAGGCTTTAATCCGCCGATGCAACCAGGGGACATTCACGAAGAACTCAACCGCATCATCGACAGTCATGTCCAGAACATCAGCTATACTCTTCCCTTTATATCGTATTTCCAGGGTTTCCCGATTATAGCGACGACCCTGGCAGGTATCGCAAGGAACATACACATCGGGCAGGAAATTCATTTCGATCACCCGGATTCCTCCGCCTTTGCAATCTTCACAGCGGCCCCCTTTTACATTAAACGAAAACCTTCCAGCATTGTATCCGCGGATCTTGGCTTCTGGCACCTGGGAAAACAAACTTCTGATTTCCGTAAAGAATCCACAATAGGTTGCCGGATTCGAGCGTGGAGTTCTACCGATAGGACTCTGATCAATCTCGATCACCTTATCGATCTGCTCCAGGCCATCCAGTTGTTTATAGGGCATGGGCTGGGCTTTGAAATTATGGTAACAATGGCGGCCCAGAATGGGGTAGAGGGTTTCATTAATCAGGGTGCTTTTCCCACTGCCGGAAACGCCAGAAACAGCAATGAACGTACCCAATGGAATCTTGATACTGATATCCTTGAGGTTATTCCCTGTGACGCCTTTCAAATTGATAAAATGCCCATTCCCTTTGCGGCGTTCTTCGGGTATAGCAATGCGTAAGGTATTGTTCAGATATCCAGCCGTGGTAGTATTGCCCTGAATGACTTCCGCTGGGGTGCCCTGACTGACAATCCGGCCGCCATGCCATCCTGCGGCGGGTCCTACATCAATTAAATGATCGGCCGCTAGCATGATGTCTTTGTCATGTTCTACGACTAATACTGAGTTTCCACCATCACGCAGATTCTGAAGGGCTTTTATTAGGCGCTGATTATCCCTTTGATGCAGTCCAATACTAGGTTCATCCAGGATGTACGTAATACCTGTAAGTTGGGAGCCAATCTGTGTGGCCAATCGGATCCGCTGACTCTCCCCACCACTCAGGCTTCGGCTGGGGCGGTCGATGGTCAGATAGTGGAGGCCAACATCGAGCAAAAAGTGAAGCCGGTCGCGAATTTCTTTCAGAATGTCCTTAGCAATTTGGTTTTGCTTTTTACTCATTCTGGATTCCAATCCGTTGAGCCAATCCTGAAAATCCTGAAGACTGAGCGCAGCCAATTCAGCAATATTCTTACCATCAATTTTGAACCAGAGGCTTTCTTTTTTCAGGCGTGTTCCCCCACATTCCGGGCACGGTCGAAGCATCATGTATGCTTCTGCCCATTCCCGGATGACTTCAGAGCTGGACTCATTGAACCAGCGGAGCACCATATTGATAACCCCTTCGAAGCTATGCTTGGTGATCTCGCTGGCATAGCCATTCATATTACCACCGTCATAGGAGATGATTCCTTCTTCGTTTCCGAATAGAAGGATATTCAGTTGATTTTGCGGAAGTGTTGAAACAGGGTCTGTGACTGAAATTTTATTCTTTTTGGCGAGTTGCAGGGCCTGTTGAAAAACCCAGGCATCCCGCTCTCCGCCAAGTGGTGCAATGGCGCCTTCCTTGATACTTTTTCCCCGATCAGGAATCACTTCGTCCATGTTTACCTGGTAAACATTTCCTAGGCCTTTACATTTTGGGCAAGCACCATAGGGAGAATTGAATGAAAAGCTGTTTGGAGAAGGTTCTTCGTATGAAATACCAGATTCAGGGCACATCAGTTGTTTGCTGAATTGGGCCAGGTGATTTGTATCTGCATCCAGGAGAAACATGAGCTCTTTCCCGGTTTGCATAGCGAGTTGCACCGAATTATTGAGTCTAGAACCGGAGGCATCATCTACTACGATCCGGTCAATCACGACTTCGATGTCATGGATCTTATACCGGTCAACCTGCATCCGTTCTTTCAGGTCTTTCAGTTCCCCATCGACCCTCACTTTGAGATAGCCCTGTTTGCGTAATTGTTCAAACAATTCCCGATAGTGTCCTTTCCTTCCCCGAACGATCGGAGCCAGGAGGATGATACGTTTCCCGGCAAAATGTTCCCGAATATGGGCAACGATTTCATCCTCTGAAAAGCGGGCCATCTTTTTACCGGTATTGTAGGAAAATGCTTCAGCGACGCGGGCATAAAGCAGGCGCATGAAATCATAGACCTCTGTAACAGTTCCTACGGTAGATCTTGGATTACGATTGGTCGTTTTCTGTTCGATGGAAATGACAGGACTTAATCCGGATACTTTGTCGACATCGGGTCGTTCAAGATCCCCCATGAATTGACGGGCGTAGGCCGCAAAGCTTTCCATATAGCGGCGCTGGCCTTCTGCGAAAATGGTATCGAAGGCAAGGGATGATTTTCCCGAACCGGAAATTCCGGTGATAACGACCAATTGGTTTTTGGGAATCTGAACATCAATGTTTTTGAGGTTATGGACGCGTGCGCCCAGGACTTCGATCATGCCATTGCTATCCATCTGTGCTATTTCGTTCTGTGGCATAAATTAGGGAGCTGCAATTTACAAAGGCCTTTCCTGGATGCCGGATCAAGATTATTTTTTTAACGACCCATGCAGGTGAATGATCCTGGGTAAATAAGACCACAAACTGAGTAGGGAATATTCCGGAATCGAAATTTTACTTAGTGATCCAGCTTAGAAAAGATCTATTGCAGAGAAAAACAGATAAATCATTCTGCCATGTCAGTGCGATTTGGCAACTAGTATTTTCTGTCAATTGAATAATGGACCAGATTTTCCATGGCAGTACGTGCTGGTGATTCCGGGTATTTTTGGAGGAGTGCCAAAGCATTTTCTTTGTACTCATTCATTTTTTGTGTAGCATATTCTATTCCGCCGGATTGTTGAACAATACGGATCACTTCATCCACTTTTTTCCGGTCGGTGCTTTGATTCCGGACGATATAGATGATTTTTCTTCTTGTTGCCTGATCTGTATGTTGGAGGGTGTAGATCAGGGGCAGGGTCATTTTCTTTTCTTTAATATCGATACCGGTAGGTTTTCCGATTTGATCGGCCCCATAATCAAAGAGGTCATCTTTGATCTGAAAGGCAATTCCGACTTTTTCACCGAAGGACCTGAAATGTTCAGAAATTTCCCAATTATTGCTAGCTGAGTAGGCACCTGCAGCGCAGGCAGCCGATAGTAATGAGGCAGTTTTAGCGCGAATTATTTCAAAATAAATTTCTTCAGAAATATCAAGTTTTCGTGCTTTCTCCATTTGCAAGAGTTCCCCTTCACTCATTTCTTTCACAGCTCTGGAGGTGATCTGAAGAATACGAAAATCTTCATGTTCGATGGAAAGTAAAAGTCCTTTTGAGAGTAGATAATCCCCTACTAAGACAGCAATTTTGTTTTTCCAGAGGGCATTAACAGAAAAAAAACTTCTCCGTATCATAGAATTGTCCACTACATCATCGTGTACTAATGTGGCTGTATGCAATAATTCTATAAGTGATGCGGCCCGGTAGGTAGGTTCGGTAATACCCCCTGCGATCTTAGCGGATAGGAAGACGAACATCGGGCGCATCTGCTTTCCTTTTCGCTTGATAATGAAGCGCATAATTCGATCCAGGAGCACATTACTGCCTTTTACAGAGCTCGCAAACTTCTGCTCAAAAAGGCTGAGTTCGGTGCCGATCAGGTCCTGGACGGAATGCATATTGCGCAAATGTAACAAGCTGTGGTGGAACAAAACCCCTGAAAAGGTTTATGGCATAATCATTGTATGGAGGCCCGGGAGCTGAAATGACAAAACAATATTGTTTTTGTTTTTCTCAATGTAGCCTATACCTTTGCCCGCATTAACTCTGGATTCACCAAAATTCTTCAATAAACAAACCACAGTATGATCAAGAAAAAGTACCTTTTGCTTAGTGGGCTATTTGCCACGCTTGCAGCTGGTCCGTCCTTCGCACAAGAGAGCGGTAAAACAACCGGCTCATCTACAGGCGCCATGTATGGTGCCCGCGACATGACTTACCGCGGCGAAAGCTATGATGTCCTTGACACAAGCTATGTGCCCGGTCGTCGCATGGAACAGCATCGCAAATTCCTTAACCACCAAACCAATTTCCCGGCTAAGCCACGTAATATGTGGGAATTAGGCGTTAGTGGAGGTCTTTATAACATCTCTGGTGACGTACCAAGTCTCATGCTGTGGAATAAAGGCGGTTTTGGATTGGGTGCTCACGTGCGTAAAGCACTGGGTTATGTTGGTTCTATCCGCCTCGATTATAACTACGGAATTGGTAAAGGTCTGGAATTCCAGCCTTCCAGCGGTTATATCCTCGATCCAGCCTGGAACGGTGGTGTAGGTGGTTATGGTGGAGGTACTTACAATGCAGCGCATGATTATAAGGGCGCTCCTGTATTCTACAACTACAAAACCGAATCACATCAGTTGAACCTGGATTTCGTCCTTTCACTGGGCAATATCCTGTTCCACCATACCCGCACTAAATTCGATCCGTATATCTTCGCTGGTATCGCAGCTAATGCCTACCAAACCTGGATCAATGCATTGAATGATAAGACTGGTGAAACACCGTATGATTTCGCAGGCTTTATCGCTGCTCATGGTGGTGCTAACTACTCAAATTATTACCATGCTGATCGTCGGCAAGTAAAGAAGGATCTTCAGTCGCTTCTGGATGATTCTTATGAAACAGCTGCTGAATCGGATCGTACCGTTCGTCGTCCAACTTTGTTCAGCACTAAAAAGCTGACTTTTGCAACTTCCTTCGGTGCTGGTCTTCAATACCGCATTACACGCCGGATCAACCTGAGCCTGGAAGATCGTATTACGTTCTTCCCAACTACCAATGAGGATCTCCTTGATGGTCAGCGCTGGGATGAAAATACTCAAGCTATCGCCGGTACCGGACAGAAGATTGGTGTTCCTTCCCAGAATAAGGATGGTATCAACTATGCTTCCCTTGGTATTAACTTCAATCTCGGTGGTGGAAGCCGCAACGTAGAACCACTTTACTGGCTGAATCCATTGGATTACAGCTATGGCGAATTGAGCGCTCCACGTCATATGATCCTGCCTGATCCAATTCTGCCTGATGCTGATGGTGACGGTATCGCTAACCAATTCGACAAGTGCCCAGGCACTCCAGCAGGTGTTGCTGTTGATTCTCATGGTTGCCCAATGGATACAGATGGTGACGGTGTACCTGATGATCGTGACAAGCAATTGATCACTCCAACAGAATGCCAACCAGTAGATGCTGACGGTATCGGTAAATGCCCTTGCAATTGCCCTAAACCTACTCCAGGTGGCGGTGGATGCGGTAACATCGCAGCAGGTAGCATCATGTTTGCTAACGGTTCTGCCAAGATCAGCCCTGCAATGCAAGGTCAACTGGCTACCCTCGCAGCTCAAATGCAAGCTAATCCAGATTGCAAGGTGGTTATGATGGGTAACAAGGGTGAAAGCAAAGCCGCTCAGCAACGTAGCTGGGATCGCGTGAATGCCGTAATCGAATACATGAGCGAAAAGAACAACGTTGATCGTAACCGTTTCATCTTCCAATACGAAGGTCAGGCTGGTGAGAATTCTGTTAACTATCGTTCCGCTAACAATGGTGAAGAAGGACCAAGCAATGTTGCTCCTCCACACCCTGATCTGCGTCACTAATCGAATTCAGATTTAATATTGAAAAAGCCGCTCCTTCTGGGGCGGCTTTTTTTATGTACATGATTTGTGTTTACAAGGTTAGTTGAAGGGCTTCGTTTGCCGGATCCTGATCCATTTAACTCCCCTAATGTGGAGACCTGTCAATATTACTCCATCTTTACAAAGCGTTTGACCCCACCCATGATCTCCATAAATCTGCTGGACTTCCCACTGAAAACACGATCCCTGTCCGGGAAAATGCAGGTATGGGATATCATTCGGAAGAAATGGGTGATCCTGAATCCGGAAGAACATGTGCGACAATTACTATTGCAGTATCTGGTCGTAGCATTAAAGTATCCGCCCGGACTGATTGCGGTGGAAAAATCCCTGGATTTTGGACATGCCCGGCTCCGCTATGATATCGTCGTTTTTCACCGGGATGCGCATGAACCCTGGATGCTGATTGAATGTAAAGCGCCAGAGGTACCGATACAGGAAGGAACCCTCCAGCAATTATTACGCTACCATAGCAAGCTTCACCAGTGCCGCTTCTGGCTAATCACCAATGGGCATGAATGCTATTGTGCGGATGTCAGACAATCGGAAACTCCGGTCTGGCTGACATCGCTACCTGTGTATTGAAATGAAGTCAGTAAGTAATCGACCTGCAATTAATAAGAATTCAATGCCGTAACAATTGATCGTATTGCGGCGAATGAATCAGCTGTAGGGCTTTTTGAATCACATCATCGCCCTGCGCTGCTACTGAATAGTAACCATTATTACTGAAGAGCATCCGCCCAATCTGACTGCGGATCTGTAAGATGAAATAGTCTTTGCTGGCTTTTCGTTGGAGGACACTACCCGCCAGCATTTTTTCGCTGGGAGACAGGGATTTCAAATAGGCATTCAACACTTGCTCGGCTTCATTAAATCCACGAATAAAGTCTCCAATATTCTGAAAGCTTTTCAGGGTTTTCAGGTTGGTAGCATAATAGTCCCATTCAGCCTCCTGGATGCCGTCTGAAACCATCATATTGAGTAAGGCTGGTGACAGATGGCTGGAATCATAAGGTACATATACATCCGGTTTGATGCCACCCCCGCCATGGACGATCCGATGATTGCGCAAGGTATAATAGGTTTGCGTATCCTCTTTGACAATGGAATCTTTACCGGTCAGTTCCCCGGTTTTAAACCGCTGTTCAAAAGCCTCCTCATAGGCTTGTTTGCCCGATTTAAAGGATCGTTGAATACTCCGGCCGGAGGGGGTATAATACCTGGCTATTGTCAACCGTAAAGCGGCACCATTTTCCAGGTCATATTGTTGTTGTACAAGGCCTTTACCAAAACTTCTGCGACCAATTATTATCCCACGGTCCCAATCCTGAATAGCCCCTGCCAGGATTTCGGTGGCAGACGCGGAGCCTTCATCCAGTAACAGGATCAGGCGACCCTGTTCAAACATACCTGGATTTTCAGCCTTATATTCTTCCGGCTTTTCGTGAAGGCTCTTGGTATAAACGATTAGCTTTTGATCATCAAGGAATTCATCCGCAATATTGCGGGCAGCATCCAGGTAGCCACCGGGGTTCTGCCGCAGGTCAAGAATCAGGTTTGCCGCACCCTTCCGCTTCAAATCTTTCAGTTCCTTTGCAAATTCAGTATACGTTGTTGCTGAAAAGCGGTTTACCTTGATATATCCGGTTTTAGGATCCAGCAGGAAAGCAGCATCCACACTAACCAAAGGGACCTCATCCCGAACGATAGAGACCGTTCGCTGATTAAGTTCCGCAAGGCTCCTGACAAGAACATGCACATCCGTGCGCTGTTCGCCGCGGAGCATACGGGTTATCTTCCCGGAATTGATCCCATTTCCGGCCACCAGGGTATCATTTACACGGATCAATCGATCTCCAATCTGAAGCCCTGCTTTTTCGGAAGGCCCTTCAGGAACCACATAGGTCACCTCGATCGTATCACGGATAATGGCGTATTCAATGCCGATCCCGAAAAAAGATCCTTCCAGGTCTTCATTCACCCCGGCCAGATCTTCGGCAGGAATATATACAGTATGAGGATCGAGGTGCGACAGGATGCCTTTGACAGCATCCCCATAAATGGCATTTGAATTGACGGAATCCACATAATTCTGTTGGATCAGGTCAATAATCTGTTCCAGGTGATCATTCCGCTCTACTGCATTATTGATATCACGTTTGCTTCGCAGGGTATCATGGAGCCGAAAGCCCAGGGTCATTCCCAATACCATGATCACTGCCGCGGCCAGCGGGGTCCACACCTTAAGTCGCGACCGTCTCTGTACTTCCATAAAATTTCCGGTTTGCAAAGGTAGTTGCTGATTGGCAAGCCCGGCTATTGCTTTTCTTTCACGAACATGTAACAATAATGCCAGCATATTCTTATGATTGAACGGCTTTTTAAGCTAGGTTTGTTCAGGTTCAACTAAAACCTTGCTCATGTCCAGCCTGCTCCTTGCCGAAAGTGGTTCTACCAAGACAGATTGGTGCCTGATACGTCCGGGTGCCCGACCTCAGAAGTTTAAAACGGCTGGTATCAATCCCTACCTTCAGACACCTAAGGCTATTATTGCCATGTTGCAGGATGAAATGGCGTGGAATACCAACAAGCATACGGCAGACGCCATTACCTTCTACGGTGCCGGTGCCTCAAGCCCGGAAAATCAGAAGCTACTCCAGGGAGCCCTTCAAGACTATTTCGGAATTCGTAAGGTCGGCGTCCATAGTGATATGATGGCGGCAGCACATGCCCTTTGTGGTAATCAGAAAGGGGTGGTGTGTATCATTGGCACCGGAAGTAACTCCTGCTACTATGATGGGAAAAAAGCGGCCGAACAACAGGCTTCCCTTGGATATATTGCCGGTGATGAAGGGAGTGGTAATTACATGGGAAAGCGTGTCTTGCAATACTATGCCTACAATACCTTTGATGGGGAACTTCATGCCTTTTTTGAAATGAAATTCGGTTCGGATCTCAACCAGATACTCCATAATATCTACCGCGAGCCGTTCCCCAATCGATACTTGGCTTCTTTTGTGACCCTACTGGCAGAAAATCGGGGCCATTACATGGTGGAGAATATTGTCGAAGATTGCCTGAATGATTTCTTTCATCACCATATTCTGAAATACCGGCAGAGCTGGAAACAGCCCATTCACTTTACCGGTTCCATTGCCTGGGTATTCAGAGATGTCATCACCAGTCTGTGCCATCAATATGAACTGGAGGTTGGCAAGATTGTTAAGAGCCCGATGCCCGGACTTATTGAATTTTATAAAGCCAGTTTGTAAGCAGCGCATAAGGCTACATACCTTTATTATCCAGACTATGAAGACCAAAGCTGAAATCGTTGAAAATTGGTTGCCACGCTATACTGGTCTTGCCTTAGCCGATTTTGGCAAGTACATCATCCTGTGCAATTTCAGTAATTATATTCATGCCTTCGCCGCGATGCATAAGGTGAAAGTAGTGGGACTTTCAAAGCCGATGCAGTGCGCCACGGCGGAAGGAATTACCATCATCAATTTCGGAATGGGTAGCGCTTCTGCCGCCACCGTAATGGATCTGCTGGTGGCCATAACGCCCAATGCAGTCCTATTCCTGGGAAAATGTGGTGGCCTTAAAAAAAAGAATAAGGTGGGTGATCTGATCCTTCCAATTGCCGCGATCCGCGGTGAAGGAACCAGCAATGATTATTTTCCCCCGGAGGTGCCGGCCTTACCGGCATTTGCTTTGCAAAAAGCCATTTCTACCACCATACGTGATTACGAGCGGGATTATTGGACGGGTACGGTTTATACCACCAATCGCAGGGTCTGGGAGCATGATGATACCTTCAAGGATTACCTGAAAAAGATCCGGGCAATGGCCATTGATATGGAAACTGCCACCATTTTCTCGATCGGATTTTTTAACCATATTCCCACCGGCGCATTGTTGCTCGTTTCAGACTCTCCCATGGTTCCTGAAGGTGTAAAAACTGCAGAGAGTGATAAGAAAGTCACCAAGAACTTTGTAGATCTCCACCTTAGAATCGGGATCGATTCCTTGAAACAATTGATAAATAACGGGAAAACCGTCAGGCACCTGCAATTCTAAACCCATGAGCGAAACCCAGCCAGTAGTACGGGTGGAGCATCTCCGAATTTCATTTCCAGGAAATACGGATAGCCCTGCTCTTGTGGATCTGAGTCTCGACATATATGCAGGTGAAACCCTTGCTATTGTTGGCGAAAGCGGTTCCGGTAAATCCTTGACAGCACTTGCTCTGATGGGATTATTGCCTGTCAAGGCCCGGCAATCAGGTGCCATTCGATATTTTTTACAGGATCAATTCATCCTCGATACCGGCACTCCGGGATTCGATTGGCGACAAGTCAGGGGACGTGTAGCCTCCATGGTATTCCAGGAGCCCATGAGTGCATTGAATCCCGTGATGAAGGTGGGATTGCAGATCCGGGAATCACTTCAGGCTCAGGGACGGATCAGAAATTCCCGCCGGAAAGCTATAGAATGGCTCGAAAAGGTTCAGTTGCCGAACGAATTATATCACCGCTATCCGCATCAACTTTCCGGTGGGCAACGGCAACGCATCATGATCGCTATGGCTATGTGTAGTTCACCTGCCCTGTTGATTGCAGATGAGCCAACAACAGCCCTTGATGTAACGGTGCAGAAAGAGATCCTGGGCCTGATGCGGGTTTTGCAGCAGGAATTGAATAGCGCCATGATCTTTATCACTCATGATCTGGCTCTTGCTGCTGAAATGGCGGATGATATCCTGGTCCTTTCGAAAGGTAGGATGATGGAATATGGCCCTGCTGAAGAACTGCTGAATCATCCTGCCAATGCCTATACCAAAGCACTTCTTGCTTGCCGGCCCGGGCCAGACGCAAAGGGCAAACGCTTGCCCATTGTTTCGGATTTTTTGGAACCTGGATCCGTTCCGGAAGCAGTTCCTTCGTCAACACCTGTCAATTTCAGCAACGATCTTTTACTCAAGGTCCGGAATCTCCGGGTTTGGTTTCCCGAACAGAAAAACCTGCTGGGTGCTCCTCTGCATTTTTTAAGGGCTGTAGAAGATGTTTCTTTTGATTTAAATCGGGGAGAAGTCCTGGGCCTTGTAGGGGAGAGTGGATGTGGTAAGAGTACCATCAGCAGGGCATTGATGGGGCTTCAGGCCGTAGAGAGTGGACATATGCTTTATCGTGGTTCGGACCTGGCGCACCTTGATGCTGCGGGATGGCGGAAGATCCGCCGGGAGGTGCAAATGATCTTCCAGGATCCTTTCGCATCCCTGAATCCCAGGATCATGATCGGGGAGGCACTGACGGAACCGCTGATCGTTCATGGAATCTGTGACCGCAGGTCCGCCAGAATCGAAGCCACACGCTTACTCGATCTGGTGCACCTACCGGAGAACTCATTTTATCGCTATCCGCATCAATTCAGCGGCGGGCAACGACAGAGGATCGGGATTGCCAGAGCGCTTGCCATGCGGCCCAAGATCATCATTTGTGATGAAAGTGTTTCGGCGCTCGATATCAGTGTGCAGGCCCAGATCCTGAATTTGCTCAAGGAATTACAGGCAACATTTCAGTTATCCTATTTGTTCATTTCGCATGATCTTAATGTGGTCCATTATATTGCTGACCGGGTTCTGGTGATGCAAAAGGGAAAGATCGTGGAACGAGGTACCGCCGATGCGGTATTAAAACATCCGAGCCATCCCTATACTAAGCAATTGGTGGCAGCTATTCCTTAAGTGGAGAAGAACGTTTTCCCTGATACTGAAAGGATATGAATGTGCTCGGATTTTTCCCGGAAGCTGTAAGATTACTTCGTCTTCGCTCAGCCTCCTCCTCGCAATGACCGTTCGCTAGGGAGTCTTAACAACTACAAGAACTAATTCAAAAAGATTGTAAGTCTGGCCGGGCAAGGAAGAAGGCAAATTAATCCGCCAAAACCCCAAATTTCCCGGCTTGGTAATCCTCAATCGCTTCTATCAATTCCTGCCGGGTATTCATTACGAATGGCCCCTGGGCAGCAATTGGTTCCAGAATGGGTTCACCACTCAACACCAGTACCAGAGCGTTTTCCTGGGCCTGAATCGTGAATTCCTCGCCTTCATGACCAAATAATACAAAATGATCCGTTGGTGCTTCTTTCCCATTCACCTTTACTGTCCCTTCAATGACCAGGACGGCTGTGTTATAATTCGCAGGAAATGAGAAATTAGCTGTTCCCCCTGCATTCAAACGGGCATTGAGCAGGTGAACGGGTGTAAACGTAAAGGCCGGGCCATTATTTCCATTGTAAGAACCAGCAATGACCTCGATCTCCCCTCCCTGATCCGGAAGCTGCACTTTTGTAAGTTCAGCATTGCTCAATGCCTGATATTTAGGTGGAGACATTTTGACTTTTGCCGGCAGATTTACCCAAAGCTGAACCATCTGGAAGTCGCCCCCAGCCTTACTGAATTGCTCCTCGTGGTATTCTTTATGCAGGATTCCTGAGGCAGCGGTCATCCACTGCACATCTCCTTCCTGGATCACGCCCTTATTCCCCGCACTATCTCCATGAGCTACAGCTCCTTTATATGCAATGGTAACGGTCTCGAAACCCCGGTGTGGATGCACACCAACACCTCTCGGATGCTCACTGGGTGGAAAATAAAAACGGGAATTATAGTCCAACATGACAAACGGACTCATCCGCTGCATCGTCAAATTTGAAGTGCCCGGAATAAAATTATGGACCCGGAATCCGTCACCCACATAATGCGGGCTTCTGGGTGCAATGACTGATTCGATATTTTTCAGACGCATGGATTTCTTTATTAGAACACAAAGGTACCCGGGCAACCCTCCGATCGCCATTGATGTATATCAATAAAGGCAAAAACTATAATGATGGAATGGACGATTAAGCAGAAGGCATCTTACTCATATCCATATAAAGGATATTCCAGCGATGTCCGTCTGGATCCAGGAAACCGGCTCCATACATCCATCCCTGGTCATGAGGGTCTCCATATACACTGCCTCCGGCTTCAACCACCTTATTGAGCAGCTGGTCCACCTCATCACGGCTCTCTGCATCAATGGATAATAGGACCTCGGTTGAATTAGCAGTATCGGTAGCCTTATTTCTGCAGAAATGTTCAAATACACTCCTGGTAAAAAGCATAACAATCACCCCTTTATCACCCATGACCAGGCAAGCACTATCGTCATTGGTTTGTTGTTCATTGAACGAGAAACCAAGCGCCGTAAAGAAGGATTTGGAACGCTGGATATTGTCTACAGGCAAGTTTAACCAGAATTGTTTCGGCATAGAAAACGTTTTTATTTTTCAAATATAGGCCCCAATTGCCTGCGTTGATCCGTTCAAATCGATATGGCCTAAGTTTGTGCGCATGAATTCAATTCCGAAAGGACGACTGCTGATCATTGGTGGGCATGAGGAAAAAACCTTTACTGGTGTTCCCGACTCCGAATTGCGGAGTCACCTTCACATGCCTCACTTTGACATCCTGAGCAAGCTGATGAATAGCCTGCCTCATGAACATTATATCATTGAGATCATAGCAACAGCCTCTTCTATACCGGCAGAAATGGAAAAGACCTACATGGATGCGTTTAAGGCTGCCGGCTACCACTCGCTGGCCATCATGCGCATTGAGGATGCTTCAGAAGCCAACAATCCGGAATTGGTTAATCGAATTCACTATGCGCATGCAGTCTTCTTTACCGGCGGGGATCAACGCCAGCTTTGCAATGTGATCAGAGGCACCGAAGTCCTGAAAGCGATACAACACAAATACATGAATGATCCGCACTTTATGGTTGCCGGCACCAGTGCGGGCGCGATGTCCATACCCAATAAGATCATTGAAAGAGGGGTTCTTGAGGAAACCCTGCTCAAAAGTGACCTTATCATGAATGAGGGTTTAGGCCTGATGGACCATGTTATTGTGGATACACACTTCGTCAAAAGAGGCCGTTTCGGGCGCCTGGCGCTGGGGGTGGTGCTCAATAGGCCGAATTATACCGGTATTGGCCTCGGTGAGGATGGAGCGCTTCTGATTACGAACGGAAACGAAGCCGCCTGCATTGGCTCGGGATTGGTAATGATCATCGATGGTAGTAAGATTGGGGCAACAAATGCACAGGATGCAGATGATTATACGCCCATTGCCATTGAAAACCTCCAGGTACATATCCTGGTAGAAGGCTGTGGTTACCTGTTCAAGGAAAAGAAAATGATAACAAGAGTTTTAAACATCAACTAATAGCAATATGGCAGTAAGCAGCAGAACGGAACATGATTTCCTGGGTGAGCGGGAAATTCCAGGAGATGTATATTATGGGGTACAAACCCTCCGGGCCATTGAAAATTTCAATATCACCGGTATCCGGCAATGTGATCAGCCCCTGTTCATTAAAGCCTTCGGATATGTAAAGAAGGCTGCTGCCATTACCAATCGGGACTGCGGAATTCTGGATCCAAAGATTGCCGAAGCCATCATTTTTGCCAGCGAAAAGATCATCGCCGGTGAATACCATGATCAATTTGTTACCGATCTGATTCAGGGTGGGGCTGGGACTTCCATCAATATGAATGCAAATGAAGTCATTGCCAATATTGGACTGGAATACATGGGCCATAATAAAGGGGAATACCAATTCCTTCATCCCAATAATCATGTCAACTGCTCGCAGTCGACTAATGATGCGTATCCTACGGCATTCCGATTGGCGCTTTACCGTAAGATCGATGAATATCTTGCGGCAGTAACGCAACTCACGACAGCATTTAAACAAAAGGGGACCGAATTTGCCCAGGTACTTAAAATGGGCCGAACACAGTTGCAGGATGCAGTACCAATGACCCTGGGCCAGGAATTCAATGGATTTGCCAGTGCCATGGAAACCGATATTAAACGTTTACAAGAGGCGCAGCAATTGATAGCTGTAGTGAATATGGGCGGCACCGCCATTGGTACCGGAATAAATACGCCAAAAGGATATGCGCAGGCCTGTGTCAATACCTTGGCCAGCTTAAGTAATATCCCTGTCAGCCTGGCAGAAAATCTCATCGAAGCGACTTCCGATACCGGTGATTATGTCCAGGTATCCAGCGCCTTAAAACGCAGTGTGCTTAAGATCTCCAAGATCTGCAATGATTTGCGACTGCTGTCTTCCGGACCACGATGCGGGCTCTTTGAGATCAATCTTCCCAAAATGCAACCCGGCTCCTCCATCATGCCTGGTAAGGTGAATCCGGTGATCCCGGAGGTGGTGAACCAGACGGCTTTTTATGTAGTTGGGGCAGATGTGACCATCACCATGGCTGCTGAGGCTGGGCAATTACAATTGAATGTAATGGAACCCGTTATCGCCTTTAGCCTGTTTACCTCCCTGCAGTATATGACCCAGGCCGTGAATACCCTGGTGAAAGACTGTATTTCCGGCATCACGGCCAATCCGGAAGTAAGTAGTCATTTTGTGATGAATAGCATCGGTATTGTGACGGCCCTGAACCCAATCTTAGGTTATGAAACCTCTGCTTCAATCGCGAAAGAAGCCCTCAACAGCGGGAAGTCCATTCATGAAATCGTGGTCGATGACCGTAAATTGATCACCCAGGAAAAATGGGATGAACTTTATTCCTTCGAGAATATGATTCACCCGGAAATGCTGTAGTCCTATTTTTTCTTCCGTTTCTGGCTGGCCAGTCGACGCGCTTCTTCTTCGAGCAAGAGTTTCCAATTGTCATTAGGGATATCCTCTGTGAAGGCAATCGTTTGTTCATAATCGCCTTTGCCAATTTTCATCACGTTCACCTCCTGTTGCAAATAGGCCTGAATGGCATCGAGCAAAGGTTTTTCTTCGGGAGCGCAGAAAGATAAAGCCGTCCCTTTATGAATACCCCGTCCGGTTCTTCCGACCCGGTGGACATAATTTTCGGGAATGTCCGGGATATCATAATTGACTACATAATCCACATTCGGGATATCGATGCCTCGTGCACTGATATCGGTAGTGATCAGCAGGCGGGTATTGGCTTTGCGAAATTCATCCATCACCCCGAGTCGATCTTCCTGGCCTTTATCGCTATGCATGGTCAATGATTCAATTCCGACCCTTTTCATCGCAGCATGCACCCGCTCTGCCCGGACCTTGGTGCGAACAAAAACCAGGATCTTTGCCTCCGGGAATTCCTTTACAAGTCGTTCCAGAAAGAAGCGCTTATCATCCATTTCTACAAAGGCCACCGAATGCGTCACGTTTTTGGATACCCGGTCCTTGGGGGCAATTTCGATACGGATAGGGTTGCGGACGATCGAATAGGCGAGTTCCTTGATTTTAGGGGTTATGGTCGCCGAAAAGAACAAGGTCTGGTGTTTACGGGGCAGGAACTTAATGACATCCGTGATATCCTTATAAAATCCGAGATCCAGCATCAAATCGGCTTCGTCCAGGATCAGGATATCCACTTGCTTAATATCTATATGATTCTGATAGATCAGGTCAAACATGCGGCCCGGAGTAGCGATCAATACATCTACTCCTTCCTGGAGCTTCTCAATCTGCGGTTCCTGTTCTACACCCCCATAAATTCCCAGAATACTTAGATCCGTGTATTTGGCTAAACTTTCAAAAACTTCTGCAATCTGTACCGCTAGTTCCCGGGTGGGTACCATTACCAGGCACCGAACCTTCCCGGTATCATCCTTGAAACTGCGCCGTTGCAGGAGATGGAGTACCGGGATGGCAAAAGCCGCCGTCTTACCGGTACCAGTCTGGGCGATCGCCATGACATCATCCCCATTGAGAATACTGGGAATGGCCCGGAACTGAATATCGGTAGGTCGTTTAAATCCGGCTTCTTCCAGGCTTTTCAGGATTTTCGGCGATAGGGGATACTGATCAAACTTCATGGGCTGCTGCTCCGGGACTAAAGCATTCCGGACTGCAAAAGTAGCCGCCTAATTTTTAGCCTTTGATTCTTGTGATACGATTAAGCGATAAGGGCTCGTGATACTTGATCGATGAAAATTAGAAATAATATCAATTTTCATTGGTTTTGAATTCGGGTAACACCACAATGCTTCAATTTTTCATAGAGCGAGCGACAGCAGAACAGGGCATGAACGCTGCAATCAATCGTAATGCGTGTGATGTATTGCATCATATGTGGTATTACTGACCTTGATAAAATCTTTTCTTAGCTCTAAGAACCATATTTGCAGTTAAATCGGAGTTAAACCAAATTTGTAAATCCGCTGCGGGAGACGCACCCGCCTATTTTTGTACTTTCGCGCTCCGCTAAATAATTATACCAGCCTCCCCGCTTATCCTTCCCATGGATCTTACCGTTAAAATTGACCGCAGCCGTCTGCCTCGTCATATTGCCATCATTATGGATGGTAATGGGCGTTGGGCGAAGGAGCAGGGCAAAGATCGCGTGTATGGTCACCATGAAGGGGTCTTGTCAGTCCGGGCGATCGTAGATGCCAGCGCAGAAATAGGTGTTGAATACCTGACCTTATATGCCTTCTCAACGGAAAATTGGAACCGGCCTAAGGAAGAGGTAGATGCCCTTATGGAATTGTTAGTCAATACCATTCGTAAGGAAGCTGATGACCTTTTGAAAAATGGCGTTCGTCTCCATGTCATCGGTAATTTCCAGAGCCTTCCGGCCATCTGCCAGAAGGAATTGAATGAAGCCATTGAAATGACTGCTGTCAATACCCGTTTGAACCTGATCCTGGCATTGAGTTATAGTGCCCGATGGGAGATCGCCGATGCTTCCCGTAAGATTGCCCAGGAGGTATTGTCTGGTTCCCTCGATGCCAATACAATTGATGAGCAGGTCTTCCGGAATCATCTGATGACGGCGGCCTTCCCGGATCCGGAACTCATGATCCGCACCAGTGGGGAGCACAGGATCTCCAATTATTTACTTTATCAGCTCGCCTATGCGGAGCTCTATTTTACTCCGGTTCATTGGCCAGCTTTTCGCAAGCCGAATTTACTGGAAGCCATTTATAATTATCAGCAACGCGAACGTCGTTTTGGACTAACCTCTGAACAGCTTCAAAGTGCTTCACAAATCATTTCTCAAGACGATATCCGGCATGCATAGATTGTTGATGCGCTTTTTTACGCTCCTGGCTATTAGCCTTACGAGCATTTCTATGTCACAGGCTCAGATTGCCGTTCCTGGCAGTGGGAAGAGTGCTGGCCTGGGTTCGCACCCTAGCTCGGAAACTTCTGAACCCTCAAAGTCTAAGGAATATGAAATTGGAGGGATCACAACCACCGGTGCCAAGTATCTGGATGCCGACCTATTATTAGCCGTAACTGGCTTAAAAGTGGGAGATAAGGTTCGTATTCCCAATGATGAAGCTGTTGCCAAGGCCATTCGTCAGCTTTGGAAGCAGGATCTCTTTTCCAATGTACGTATCGATATCAAGCAAATAGTGGGTGATAAGATATTCTTCAATATTGTGGTGGAAGAACAACCCCGGATGAGTAAGTACAATTTCAAGGGGGCCAAAAAAGGCGAGATCACGGAGCTAAAAGAAAAAATAGCGATTAATAGTAATCGGGTATTTACCAAGGCGGTCGAAAAGGAAGCAGAAGTTCGTATCCGCAAGTTTTATGTCGACAAAGGGTTTGGCCGTGTTACTGTGGGCGCTATTCAACGTCCGGATACCAATAAGGTCAATAGTGTGATCGTCACATTCATTATTGATAAGGGGCAAAAAACCCACATCAACCAGATCAATATTTCCGGAAATGATGCTGCCTCTACGAGCCGTTTGAAGCGTTCCTTCCATGGGACAAAGGAAATGAGTCGTTTAACACTCCATCCCAATGATGATAATAGTGTGTATAGCAATACCCACAGAAGCTTTGGGAAGTATCTCCGGAATTTCGGATTTCTTTCTCCATCCAAAACCCTGGATGCCCTGGATCCTTATTTCAGATTCAAATTCTTTGCTGCCTCCAAGTACAACGAAAGCAAGTATGAAGAGGATAAGCAAAGTCTGGTAACTTACTATAACTCCCTGGGTTATAGGGATGCATCGGTAGCCGAGGACACCGTTTATCCTGTAACGAATGGCAACCTGAATATTGATCTGAAAGTGAAAGAAGGTCAGCGATATTATTTCGGGGATGTCAGCTGGAAAGGCAATACCAAGTATAGTAATGATCAGCTCAGCCGTATCCTGGGAATTCGCCGGGGAGATGTGTATAATTCTGAATTACTGGACAAACGCATTGGCCGCCAGCTTTCACCGGAAGGTGGTGAGGATATCAGCAGCCTTTACATGGATGATGGTTACCTTTTCTTCAATATCGATCCGGTTGAAACAAGTATTGTAGGTGATACGATCAATTATGAAATGCGGGTTACGGAAGGTAGCCAGGCGACCATAGGACAGGTGAACATCTATGGTAATGATCGTACCAATGAGCATGTGATCCGTCGGGAACTGTACACGCGTCCGGGAAATAAATTCAGCCGGGCTGACCTGATCCATAGCCAACGACTCATCGCCAATCTTGGCTTCTTTGACGCCGAAAAAATCGGAATCCAGCCTAAGCCACATCCGGAGAATGGAACGGTAGATATTGACTATACTGTGGTTGAAAAAAGTAGTGATCAGTTACAACTTAGTGCTGGCTTCGGTGGGGGGGTCAAGTTTTACGGTAATGTAGGTATCTCCTTTTCCAACTTTTCGATCCGGAATATTTTCAAACCTAAGTACTGGGATCCATTGCCAGTAGGGGATGGGCAGAAGTTCTCTGTCAATTACCAGAGTAATGGTCCATTATACAATTCATTCAACACCTCATTTACAGAACCCTGGCTCGGTGGCAAGAAACCCAATGCCCTGACGGTATCTGCCGTATATAGCCGTTATTCCGGTGCTACCACGGTTGCTGATGCGAACTCAACCTATTTGCGCCAGATCGGTGGTGGTGTCTCCCTGAGCCGGAGATTGCAATGGCCGGATGACAACTTTGTGCTGACTTATGGCATCAACTATCAGAACTACTTCCTGAATAATTATACCCTGGTAGATACCTTCAAGAACGGTTATAGCAATAACCTGTATTTTAAATTTGTTCTTGCCCGTTATACAGTGGATCAGCCTTTGTATCCACGTAGTGGTTCGAATATCTCATTTACGTTCCAGTTTACGCCTCCGTACAGTGCCTTCTCCAATAAAGATTATCGCGACGAAACGGACCAACAGAAGTATAAGCTGATTGAATATCACCGATACCGCTTTACTGCGGATTGGTACAAGAGCATTGTTGGTAACCTCGTATTCAAACTGAGTACGAAGTATGGCTTCATGGGGTATTATAATAAGCAAATTGGTTTCTCACCCTTTGAACGGTTCCAGTTAGGAGGGGATGGACTTAGTGGTCAATCGTACTTTATTGGACGGGATATCATTTCCCAGCGTGGATATGAGATCTACCAAACGGCGGCGACAGTCTTCAATAAATATTCTGCCGAACTCCGTTATCCATTCTCCCTGTCGCCGACATCCACCATATATGGATTGGCCTTTATTGATGCGGCGAATGCATGGGGTTCTTTCAAGGATTACAATCCATTTAAGCTGAACCGGGATGCCGGCCTTGGTGTTCGTATATTCCTGCCAATGTTCGGGCTCTTAGGTCTGGATTATGGTGTTGGCTTTGATCGTTACAATACTAGTACCGGAACGACTTCATTTAAAGATATTTCTAAATTTACCTTCATGCTCGGTTTTGAACCGGACTAGTTTAGATTTTAAGGAGGGCTGCTGATTCGGCTAAGCCTATTTTCCCACCTAAAAAATATCATGAATCATGAAAAAGTTACTTTTCGCTCTGTTATTGGTTGCTGCTACCTGGACTGCAAGTCAGGCTCAGAGGTATGCCGTTATTGATTCCAAATACATCCTTGAAAAGTTAGTTGACTATACGGATGCCCAGACGAAGCTGGATCAGCAATCCAAAGCCTGGCAGGCTGAAATCGACAACCAAATGAGTGAAGTGGACCGGATGTATAAGAGCTATCAGGCGGAGCGGCCCATGTTAAGTGATGAAATGCGCAAAAAGCGGGAGGATGAGATCACCAGTCGTGAAAAAGCAGCCAAGGATCTTCAAAAGAAACGTTTCGGGTATGAAGGGGATCTGTTCAAGAGACGGCAGGAATTGATCAAACCGATTCAGGACCGCGTATATACTGCGGTTCAGAAGGTTGCCTCAGCGCACAGTTATGATATTATTCTGGATAAAGCCGGAGGAGTAACCCTTTTCTATGCGAATCCGACGCTTGATAAGAGCGATGAAGTACTTAAACAACTTGGGGTTAACAAATAATGGACGTTATTTTGCAACCCAAAACAACCAAAAGCAAACAATTTCCCACTTACCAAACAATAAAATGAAAAAATTCGTATTAATCATGGCCCTCGGCCTTATGACCTCTGTTTCTTCCTTTGCCTTAGGAGAAGTCGGAGTAAAGCTGGGTTATGTTAACTCTCAGGAATTACTGTCTGTAATGCCTGAAATGACCAAAGCTGATGGTGATCTGAAGGCTTATGCCAAGCAATATCAGGACCAACTCGAAGCGATGGGTAAAGAGATGGAAAAGAAGGGTGCCGATTATCAGGCTAATGAAAAGACCATGAGTGATGCGGTAAGAACTGTAAAGCAAAAGGAATTGCAGGATCTGGAAACCCGTATTCGTGATTATCAGCAAAGTGCTCAGGAAAAAGTTGGTAAGAAGAAGGAAGAATTATACAAACCTATCCTTGAAAAAGCAGATAAGGCCATTAAAGAGGTCGCAAAGGAAAAGGGCTACGACTATGTATTCGATGCAAGCGGCGGAACCTTACTGTATGCAAAGGACAGTGATAACCTGCTTCCATTGGTAAAAGTCAAATTGGGTATTAAATAATTTGCTGGTCAATAATTGAATTGAAAGCGCCTTTGGGCGCTTTTTTGGTATCAGGTATTCGGTTTCAGGTATCAGACTGTAGGGTAAATCACCTCCCGATACCCTATTACCAAATCATCAAATTGCCAAATCACTGTTGTCCGGTATTTTTTTTGTTCAAAATTGAAAAGAGGCTGTTTCAACTGGAATACATCTTTGTTAGTAGAAAGTCGAAAGACAAAAGTATAAAGCTTATTTTCGGATATGCTAAAATGGGACGGTACTTTTGACAACAGGTACATTAAATAAAAAGTAGAAGGTTCCAGCCGTCGCTTGCAGCTATGGTCGGTGAAAATGGCAAATCCACCAGTTCTTAGACGGGGTCTAAGAACAACTTTTTACTGTTGGTCTAAAAGTAAGAACATGCAAAGAGCATCTTTACCTTGGGGGCTTACTTTTCAAAAAGCGATATAGAACATATGACTATCAATACGGTATGAACGAAAATTAGCCGTTTTCAATTTTTACCGGACAACAGTGATTGCCCAATCACCAAATTGATTCAATTACCATTTTTTTTCGCTTCCCTCTCTATGGTCTTGAAATCAGTTGTAAATGGCTGTTCCTGAAGGACACGTGCCAGATGAATACTGTTCATGACTAGGTATGCATTGTTTTTGTTGGTGTATTCATGGTGTTCTCCGCCTCCTTCGGTATAATTTATCTGCCCTCCGGCGACACCCACCCAATACGAATTGGAATTGGGTGGAATACTGAATCCAAATTCCTGTAAGCCCCAGAGGATATGTCGGACAGCTTCATGAGCCCCATCTTCATTCCCGGTAACCAATGCGGCTCCTACCTTATTATAGGTGAAATACCGGCCACTAGAGCGGTCAACAAGATCTGGGTTATAGAAAATATCATCCAGCCGCTCAAAGATGCGTTGCACGTACGAGGCACTATGACCCATCCAAATTGGAGTGGCGATGATCAGAATATGGCAGGCACGAATCTTATCCAGGATCTCCGGCCATTGATCGCCAAGTCCCATATTACTTTTGGTGCCCGGCAAAATTGTGTAATCCGATAAACGCAGAATTTCCGTATCCAGGCCTTCCTGCTGGAAACTGCGCAGAACTTTTCGTGCTAATGCTTCCGTTTCAGAAGGCTCCGGTTGTTGCTTAAGACTGCAGTTCAGACATAATACCTTGAGTGTTGTCACCTGGAATGTTTAATCCAACTGGTAAAAAACCAGGCCATGCAACGGATTTATTTGCTCGTCAGGAAATTATAGTCCTGGAGCAATTGAGACAGGAAATCGTAAGCATCCAATTCAGTATTGATCGATAATACCTCTTGAATACGTCCCGCGATTCGGTTCATATAACCTTCATGTTCCCGGGTAATGCGGGTTACATCGAGCAAATTGCGAATGCCGTTAATGTCCCGGTCTGTTAATCGCATGACCTGAGGAAATTTAACCTGATAGGCCTGGTCGGATATTTCAAGGTAAATCGTCTTCTGAAAGTCTGCTATGGAACGATTCTCAATAACTAAAGTATCAGCCAGTTTATCACCGAGGCGTTGTCCGTATTTGTTTACCAGGAAATAAATGCAAAGGGCCAGCATTGCCAAAAGCGTTGCAAATACGGAGACAGCCAGAGCGATTGCCTGGTTGGAGGAACTAATATCGAAGAACATAAAAACGATAACCCCTGCAACGATCGGAGCCAGAGTATAGGCCCGGAACAATAAACGGATCAGGTATTGGGAAATACTCGCTTCGTTACCTTTAATATTCACGACCCGGATTCCCAGAAGCATCTTTCCAAGGCTCTGACCATGAAAGAAGACCTCCATCAGGAAGTGATACAGTAATAGAGGCAAGTCCAGAATAAAGACGGTTAATACCAGGCGCCAGGAATCATTATCCGGAAGTGAATTTTCCACTGCATATCGAAAGGCCAGCGCATAAAGTGTGAGCACGATTCCATCCACGATCCATGCAATGGCCCTTCTTCCCGGAGTTGCTACGTTGAACTCCAGATCAATATTGAAAGGGGTGGAAATACTTACGACTGACATCGGTATGAAATGACGAGTTCCTGAAAAAGCCAGGCAAGCTCGATTTGGGTTCGGATATGCTAACTTCAAAAATAGGGGTTCAGAATCGATTCCTAAGAGAAACACCTCCTGATTATTTGCTATGAGGTTGATTGCGTCGAATAAAGTAATGCTTAGGTGATGCCAGGGTATTTGTTTGGCCCCTATCTTAGCTTACAAATCCTATTGTAGACCCTGAACAAGCCTACTGAGCTTATCATTCATGCGTGAAGGACAATTCATCAAACAGAATAAGGATCGCTGGAATGAATATGAGTATCCGGTGGAGGATCCGGATGAGTTGGCGCGTCGGTTTACCAATCTGGTAGATGATCTTTCCTACGCCAAGACCTTTTATCCAGCCGGTAATACCGTCCGTTACATCAATAGCCTGGCCTCCAATATCTATCTGTCCATCTACCGGAATCGCAGGGAAAAAAGCAGCCGGATTATTACCTTCTGGACCCGGGAATTACCGATTATCCTGTATCGTTACCGTCGATTGTTACTGATCGCCTTTTGTTTCTTTTCCGTGTTTGTGCTCATGGGGGTATTCTCCGGAATGAATGATCAAAATTTTGTGAGGGCAATCCTGGGGGATGAGTATATCGATATGACCGAACGGAATATTGCCAACAAAGACCCCTTTGGAGTGTATAAGCAACAAAAGGAATTACCGATGTTCATCTGGATTGCGATGAACAATATCGGGGTCTCTTTTCACCTGTTCCTCTTAGGGCTTACCTGTTCGATCGGTACGTTATATAAGTTGATGATCGAAGGCCTTCGAATTGGAGTATTTGAGCAATTTTTTTTCAAACATGGACTCGGCTTCAAATCCATTCTGGTCGTATTTACCCATGGAACGCTCGAAATATCTGCCCTGGTTATTTCCGGAATGGCCAGCCTGGTCCTCGGAAATTCCATACTTTTCCCGGGGACCTATACCCGGATGCAATCTATTCGCAGAGGGGTCAAGGATGGTGTCAAAATCATGGTCGGACTGATCCCCGTGTTTACAGTAGCCGCATTTTTTGAAAGCTTTGTAACTCGCCATACCGGGGTTCCGGTATGGGTGAGTTTGCTAATTTTAGGAGCTTCGCTGAGCTTCATCATCTTCTACTATATCATCTACCCCAAGCACCTTCATAAGAAGGAACAGGCAAATGCACCGTTTCCGTAAGGTATTATTCCTCCTCCTACTGTTGAGCCTGGGTGCTAAGGGAAGCCTTTTTGCTCAGGTTGCTACTTCCGATACGGAAAATATATCTACTGCCGATACCAGTAGTCAGGTGGGCAATACTGAAGAGCCCACTGCGGATACGGTTGTCTCTAGCCATATACCCAATAATTCAGCCCGTCCGGATGAGCAACAATGGGAGAAAATCACTAGCGACAAGGCCTATAATTACAAAGATCAAAAGGAAAATGCCCCGATCAAAAAGCCAGAGGTTCCGCAAAAACAACCCGGCTGGGTGGATTTCCTGGATCGTTTCTTTGCCTTTCTTATTTCGGCACCGGGACAGATTATTTTATGGTCTCTTTTTATCCTGATCATTGGATATATTGTTTATCGAATGATTCGGGGAAGAGGGAATTCGTTTTTTGAACGAACCGACCGGAAGCAAAACCAGGACCAACCTGAGGAAGAATCGGAAGCCGATCTCTTAGGACAGAATTGGGATCAGAAATTTCAGGCTGCATTGGCTTCGGGGGATCTGCGATTGGCAGTGCGGTACAGTTATAAACATACCCTTCGTTTATTCCAGGAACGGGGTTTGATTTTATATAGCCCCGATAAAACCAATACGGCATATTATTTTGAATTAAACGAAGCATTCCGGCCGGCATTCCGGCAACTCTCCAGGTTCTATGAATTCACCTGGTATGGAAATCTATTGCCTGAACAACCGCAAATGGATGCCTACCTGAGCGTCTATGAAGGTCTGAAAAAACAGTTTGGAAACTCATGAGCCATCCATGGATATATCGTGCCTGTGGCAGCCTATTCCTGGTGATTTTCCTCCTGGGCTGTAATGCTCCAAAAGAGAATACCGCGATTGATTGGAGGATAAGTCTTGCCCATGACAGTAAGAAACCGTATGGAAGTTCTATAGCCTTTCAAAGTCTCCCTCAATATTTTCCAGGAGCACGCATTGAACCGCTTACCAAATGGTTTCGCTATGATAATATTAATGAAAAGATGTACGGTAGCCCAGACTCCGCAGCGCTACTGGTCATGCTGGGACTCGATTTTTACATAAGCAAGGAAGAATGGACGCATCTCCTGAATTTTGCCAACGAAGGAAATGAAGTATTGCTTTTTACTTCCAATCTGGATGAAAATATTCGTCAATCCTTCCTGCTGGAAAAACTAAATGGTGGTCTCGAAGAATATCCTATCATGGATATTGATAGCAACTTGAGATCGGAAAAGGCTGTGTGTACCTGGCCGGATACGAACCGAAAATATGGGTATCAGGGCCGCATGATCCGTTCGTATTTCAAATTAATGGTCCATTCCCCTGAGGATACCGATAAGTTTAAGAAAAAGGAATTAGACCTGTCAGAAATCAACATTCCAAAGTATTATAGTATCGATTCGAATGCAGATACCCTTGGGAAGACGTTGAAGGGGCCTGATTTTATCCGATACAAGGTTGGGAGTGGTCATATCACACTGCATGCCGCTCCTTTGGTACTGTCTAATTATTTTCTGCTTCAGCAAGGTAATAAGGCTTACCTGGATAGTATCTGGCATTCGTTCCCGTCCAATATTTCCGTGGTCTACTGGAATGAATACTTTAAACGGAGTAATCAGGGATCCAGTCTCATGGTCTTGATGAAATATCCGGCTATCCGGTGGGCGATGCTGATCGCTTTCTTTGCCTTGCTGCTGTATGTATTGTTTGGCATGAAGCGAATGCAGCGGATAGTACCGGAAATTCCACCACTTGAGAATGCTTCAGTATCCTTTGTTGAGACCGTGGGACGTCTGTATTTTAATAAAGGGAACCATGCCAATCTTGCGGAAAAAATGATCCAGCATTTCCTGGAATGGGTTCGCAGCAATTATTACCTGAATACCTCGCAGATCAATGAGATCTTTGCCCAGAAGTTGGCTGCGAAAAGTGGCAAGCCTCTGGAGGAGATCGAGCAACTCCTCCTAAGGATTCACGAGGTTCGACTGGGAACTGTTAGTGTTACGCCGGAATATCTTTACCAACTGCATTCTATTATCCAATCATTCTATCAACAGCATTAACCTATTATGGAATCATCATTGCCCGGAGAACAAAAGCCTGAACTTGAACTGCAAACCCCGGTATTAACCGGCCTTATGGACCAGATCACGGATTCGATCGGACATATCATCGTAGGTCAGCATGGTATGGTAGAATTAATGCTGGCTGGCCTGCTGGCTGACGGACATTTATTGCTGGAAGGTGTACCCGGTGTTGCAAAGACGCTCACGGCCAAATTGCTGGCCCGACTGATCGACGTTCCATTTTCAAGAATACAGTTTACGCCGGACCTGATGCCGAGCGATGTGATCGGTACCAATGTCTTTAATCCACAAACAATAACCTTTCAGTTTAAGGCGGGTCCCATATTCTCCAATATCGTCCTGATAGACGAAATCAACCGGGCGCCTGCCAAGACCCAGGCGGCCCTTTTTGAGGTGATGGAAGAACGGCAAATAACCGTTGATGGAACAACCCATCCAATGCGACCACCGTTCATGGTTATCGCCACCCAGAATCCGATCGAGCATGAGGGTACCTATCGGTTGCCGGAAGCACAACTGGACCGCTTCCTGATGAAAGTAACCGTGTCTTATCCAAGCCTGGAGGAAGAGGTGAAAATCCTGGAACGCTATGATGTCAAGCCGATGAATGAGCAACTAAGGGATGTAAAACCGCTCCTGACAGCTGAAAGTCTAGCGGCTGCCCGGCAGCAGGTGAAAGAGATCCATATCGAGCCCAAATTGGTTCAGTTTATTGCACGTATCGTTTTTGAAACGCGTTCCGACCGTTCATTATATCTGGGAGGATCACCAAGAGCATCCATCGCACTGATGCAGACGGCCAAGGCAATAGGGGTGCTACGTGGCCGGAACTTCGTGATCCCTGAAGATATTATTGAAGCGGTCTATCCGGTGCTCCGTCACCGCGTTTCACTGACTCCAGAACGCGAAATGGAAGGCGGAAATGCCGATGAGGTTTTAAAAGAATTGATCGGCAGGCTGGAGATACCACGATAAATTCGCGGCAAGCTGCTATTGCCAGAACTGCATGCATGGCGTGATGCAAATGCAGCTATAGTTTTTTGGGGGACCAATTCAGGGCATCGAAGGTTTTAAGCCCTTTTGCGAAGTAGGCCCAGACAATACTATTCGGGTACCTGCCTTCAGAATTTGGAACTTTTACCACCGATTGTGCCTGTTTACGGTGGCGCAGCCACAAGCGGAGGTGGCCATAAAAATTCATGTGTGCTTTAAAGATGGTACCCACAGATTTCCATTGCCCTTTCGAAAGCAATTGCAAGGCAGAAACACCATCCAATATTAAACGCCATGACATAAGCCAAAGCAGCCGGGAACTACGTTCATTTTTCAGAAGGAGCACCAGATTATTGCGGTAATTATAAAAGAGTTTTTGTGGGGATCCATAGGAAATAACAGAACCTCCAACATGGAAAACAGTGCTATCGCCAATATATCCGATCCGGTACCCGGCATTTTTAATGCGCCAGCAAAGGTCCACTTCTTCCATATGGGCATACATGTCTGCATCCAGTCCACCGATCTGGTGATAAATGGCTGCATCCACCATCAGGCAGCCGCCGGTTGCCCAGAATATTTCGATAGGATCATCATACTGTCCCAGATCTTTTTCAAGCGTATCAAAGATGCGGCCCCTGCAGAAGAGGTAACCCCATTTGTCGATAAATCCTCCCGCAGCTCCGGCATATTCAAACGATTCCCGTTCGCGCCAGTACCGGATCTTGGGCTGACAAGCGGCCAGGTTAGGAATACGGGTCATGGCCTGATGTAATGGAGGGAACCAATTCCGGGTTACCTCGAAATCGGCACTGAGTAGCACATAATATTTTGCCTGGATCTGTTCCAATGCGGCTACATAACCACCTGTGAAGCCCCTATTAACAGGCAGGCGTAATAGATGCACCGCGGGGAAATTTTCGGACACCCACTGAGCTGTATCATCAGTAGAGGCATTGTCTGCCAGAACTACATCATAGGCAGAATTTGCCTCCGATACGATCAGCGGTAAAAACTGTTCATGCCACTTGCGTCCATTATAGCTCAGGATGACAACAGCAGTATCCTGAATGCAATTTATTGGCACAATAAAGGAGCAGGAAGATTACTTGTATTTCGGATTGTACAGGGTATTATCCGGTACTTTTACATCATCATTCTTCTGGAATTTGTGCTCATACAGGTTGTAGCACCCGGCCCAACAGAAAATGAAGAAACCAAAGAAACCAAGCAAAAAGAGAAAGCGCGATTTTGAGGGCTTGTTCAACTCAATATCTGCTGGATTGTCGACAATGTTGACAAATTCATCCTCTGGTGTAAGGTTCGTATCCATGTGATTTTTAACTGCCCGCAAAAATAGTGTTAATTCGCACAACTTAGCAATTTTACCGGCTCAATTCCGTTTTTACGGAGCAAATATGCGTCAATATTTAAATTGGAAAACATACCTGATCCTCATTGCCCTTGCGATTGTAAGTGCTACCCTGATTTATACAGCAGGATTGACGCAGCGACTCGCCACGGAGGAAAAGAGGAATGTGCAGCAATTTGCAGAAGCCATACACTTTCTGGCTACCGCCAATAACAACCAGGACCTCAGCTTCGCACAAAGTTTCATCATAAGCAATACCAATATTCCCATCCTTCGCGCCAGAACCGGAGATACCATTCTCGATTTCAAAAATATTGATACCGTTGGCGTTAAAGATGTGCCAGCCCTCTTAAAGGTCAAACTCGAAGAATATAAATCCGAGCATCCGGGAATCGTTGTGAACTATGGTGCTGGCATGGAATACATTTATTATGGCGATTCCTTCCTGCTGCATCAGCTCCGGCTGTTTCCCTATGTTCAATTAACCATAGTCCTTCTATTTCTGGTTGTGGTTGTCATTGCTCTAAGTTCTGCCCATCGAAGCATCCAAAACCAGGTATGGGTGGGCTTAAGCAAGGAAACCGCCCATCAATTAGGAACTCCGCTATCAGCACTTACCGGATGGCTGGAAATTCTCCGTCAGCATGAATGCAATGAGGAAGCGGTATTTGAAATGGAAAAGGATCTGAACCGGTTAAATTTGGTCGCGGATCGTTTTGGAAAGGTGGGGAGTGAGCCGGAACTGAAAGAGGAAAACCTGATCCCCCATTTGCAACAAATGGTGGATTACATGCAGAAACGGGCACCCAGAAAGGTATTGATCAGCCTGCAGGCCAAGGAAGAAGATATTCCGGTAGCCATTTCAGGTCCGCTGTTTGATTGGGTCATTGAAAACCTGATTCGAAATGCACTTGATTCCATGGAAGGATCGGGCAGGATAGATATCCATGTTCAGAATACGGTTTCACAGGTCATCGTTGATGTTTCAGATACCGGGAAAGGCATCCCAAGACATTTGATCTCCAAAGTATTCACACCGGGCTTTTCAACCAAAAAAAGGGGTTGGGGATTAGGGCTATCCCTTTCCCGAAGGATCATCCGGCAATACCACCATGGTTCGCTTTCGGTGCTTCATAGTGAGGTTGGAAAGGGAACTACGTTCCGCATTATCCTGCGACATTAAGCGGTTTTTTTGTAGAAAATATACATTTCTCAGGCGCACAACTTATCTTCGCGCTCCCAAAAAGGATGCGGAGGTGGCGAAACTGGTAGACGCACTACTTTGAGGTGGTAGCGCCTGTCATGGGCGTGGGAGTTCGAATCTCCTCTTCCGCACACAAGGGGACAAAAGGTTTTTGCGACCGGTTGTCCCCTTTTCATTTTTATATACAATCTGCGCCAGCCTTGCAGCAAGGCTGGCGCCTGCCATAGCCTTGGCGAAGGAGGGGATCTTGCATGCTGCACGCCTGCAACTGGTGTGCCCGCCGAAGCCCTGGCGAAGGAGGGTGGGTATTGGAAGATTAATCGTGCATCGACAGGGTCAAGGCACATCTTTCTACGTTGTTGAAGAAATAGTACACGTATCCACAAATTTCCAAGGGTCCCCTTTAGAAAATTTGCCTCCTGACGATTTCGAGTTCAAAGATGTAAATTCATCCATAAGAATATTATGCCCACCATCTTTAAAAATCTAATTTCTGAGCTGCATAATTATTTATTTCATGTAATTATTGATCAAGATAGTATATGTTAAAATCACTGTTTCCTGTAATGTCAAAGGGGTCATTTTTAATGTATAAGTATTAATATCATATCATTCTTGATCAATGTACTATATGTTAAAAGTAGTGTTTCCTATTATATCATAAAAACACACTTAATGCATAGTAATTGGATTTTACATGACTATTAATCAGCTTTTTATATGTTATAAGTCACTGTTTCCAAAATTGTTTTGGAAACAGTGACTTATAACATGTAAATGGTTGATTCAATATTGCTCCTACCTTGCTGATTCATTCCATTATGATGGTGTCATTATATTGACTGTTAATGTATTAGATCATTAAATGTTTCATTGAATCAAATCGATTACATCAATCCCGCAAAAATGTCGAATACAATTACATATTAGAAAGTAGTGTTTCCAAAATTGAAATGAAAAAAGTGTGTGTCAAAAACTGAAGAAAAAATAGCATTTGCTGACAAGAAATATTCTTAAAATTTGCCAAGTACATTAGAAATCACCCTGTGCCTTTTGGCCTGCAGTGGCCCATTGCCTTTAGGCCGGGCATAAATAGGTACATTAGAAATCACCCTGTGCCTTTAGGCCAGCAGTAGCCCATTGCCTTTGGGCCGGACATAAATGGGTACATAAGAAATCACCCTGTGCCTTTTGGCCAGCAGTAGCCCGGTGCCGTTAGGCCGGGCATAAATGGGTACATCAGAAATCACCCTGTGCCTTTAGGCCAGCAGTAGCCCTGTGCCTTTAGGCCCGGGCATAAATGGGTACATTAGAAATCACACTGTGCCTTTAGGCCAGCAGTAGCTCGGTGCCTTTAGGCCCGGGTTTAAATGGTACAATAGATAGCGGAAGCCTTCAGGCTTTTAGCGCTACTATGCGGGAATAATTCATAAATCGATCCTATTCTCCTGAATGTTTTGAACTCATGTTGGTCCTGATTGTTTTTGCAATGATTCCGCTGTGATCAGATTATGATTGGCCTCCCTGTTTTAGGAGATAATTATGTGCTGTCTGTCAATTAAAATCTTTATTATGGGAATACATCCTGATTATAGAAAGTGAATGTGGCGATTAAGGCCTGAAAGGACTGCATTATCCCATGTACTTTTTAAACCCGACCACCTCATTGGCTGCCGTAGCATTGCGATGGAGGCCCTTTACAAAGGCTACAGCGTTGGAACCCTAAAGGCTTACCCGCCATAGCAATGCGACGGCAGGCACCGCGATACTTCAGGTCTAAATGGCCTGTGATACATCTGATGTACCAGTTGACATATTATAATTTGTTAATAAACATCCCTGACGCATCACAATTCGCATGGGCATTTATCTTCCCGAAGAGCCTACATAAGAGAATCACAGACCTGAAACAAATCTGGCTCAACTGCTGAGCACCTTTGTTGTTTTGTTTATAGGCAAGCTTGTTATCAGGAGCAAATAAGCTCCGACATCTTCGTAAAACTTTCGCCACCACCAGCATCTGAATTAAATTTTACCAGGGCCAAAAAGAAACCCGCCTTTTTAAGGGGCGGGTTTTTTGTGTTCAGAATGCTGATTACAGGGCCAAATCCGCATCATCTGCCACATTGTATTGCGGCGCCTGAGGCTGCTCTACTTGTGGTGCAGGGCTTGGATTATTGGTCTCCTGATTGTTATCAGCAGTATTGTTGTTGTTGTTAAACTCACGCTTAGGACGCTCCTGGCGCTCGCCACGGTCTGGGCGATCTCCACGATCACGACGCTCGCCACGATCACCACCGCTATTCCGACGATCATTGCCCCCTCCATCACGACGACGATCACCACCGCCTTCACGGCGCTCACCGCGCTCAGGGCGTTGCTCCTGCTCTACATAGCCTTCCGGCTTTTCCAACAGGACCTTGCGGCTCAAACGAAGCTTACCTGTCTTAGGATCCGTTCCGATCAACTTGATCTTAATCTTATCCCCTTCCTTCAACACACCTTCCAGTGAATCCAGACGGCTGTAGCTCACTTCAGAAATATGCAGCAATCCCTGCTTGCCTGGCATGAATTCGATAAAGGCTCCGAATGGCATAATGCTCTTCACGGTTCCTTCATACGTTTCGCCAACCTCAGGCTGTTGCACGATTCCCTTGATCCAGGTCATCGCCTTATCCAGGTTGTCCTTGTTGTCGGAGAATACTTTTACATAACCCTTTCCTTCTGCTTCATCAACGGAGATCTTGGTGCTGGTTTCGCGTTGGATCTCCTGAATGATCTTACCACCCGGGCCAATGATGGCTCCGATGAATTCAGCATCAATGATGATCTGCTCAACACGTGGGGTATGTGGCTTCAGATCCGGACGATATGCGGGCATACAGGCATACATAGCATCCAGGATATGAAGGCGACCATCCTTGGCCTGAGCCAAAGCCTTGCGCATAATATCCATAGAAAGGCCATCTACCTTGATATCCATCTGGATACCGCAGATTCCTTCACGGGTACCAGTCACCTTGAAGTCCATATCGCCCAAATGATCCTCATCTCCAAGGATATCGGTAAGCACAGCAAACTTGCCATCGTCCGCACGGGAGATCAGTCCCATCGCGACACCACTAACATGCTTCGGGTAAGGAACACCGGCATCCATCAATGCCAGAGATCCGGCGCAAACGGTAGCCATGGATGATGATCCATTACTTTCCAGGATATCACTCACAACGCGAACGGTATAAGGATAGTCTTTACCAGGCATCATTTGCTCCAGGGAACGCTTGGCTAGGTTGCCATGACCAATCTCCCGACGGCCAGGCCCACGCTGAGGCTTTACTTCACCTGTAGAATATGGTGGGAAGTTATAGTGCAGAAAGAACTTGGAGTAATTAGAAACGGCAGCGCTTTCCACCAGTAATTCGTCTTCAGAGGTACCCAGGGTAACTGTGGTCAACGATTGAGTCTCACCGCGGGTGAATAAAGCATTGCCATGAGGGCCAGCCAGGTAATCCACTTCCATCGCAAGGGGACGAACGTTTTCGGGCTTACGGCCATCCAGGCGAATTCCTTCGTCCAGAATCATGTTCCGAACAGAATAGTACTGAAGATCTTCGTAGTACTTCCGCGCTAGTGTCTGGTCGGCAGCAGAAAGTCCACCATCTTCAACAGACTTATCGAAATTGAAATGTACTTTGATATCTTCCCAAAGCTTTTTGAAGGCAGCGCTGCGATCACCCTTGGCGGACCCAGCACGTGCGATAGCCAGGACCTGATCCTTGGCAAATGCCTCAACACGAGTCTGGAGATCTTCATTGGAAGGTGCTGGAGTCCAGGTACGTTTAGCTGGATTACCCACTTTCTCGCGAAGTTCTTCCTGCAGTTTTACTTGTTTCTTGATGGCTTCGTGGGCCAGTTCGATAGCGGTAACAACGTCTTCTTCACTACATTCTTTAGCTTCGCCTTCCACCATCATGATGTTCTTCTCGGTAGCAGCAATGATGAATTCCATATCGGATTCCTTCAGTTGGCTACGGGTTGGATTGATCACGAATTGTCCGGAAACGCGGGCTACGCGCACTTCAGAGATAATTTCCTGGATAGGTACGTCAGAAACAGCTAAAGCAGCGGATGCAGCCAGACAAGCCATAGCATCCGGCATCACTTCAGGATCCGAAGAAACCAGATTGATGATCACCTGTACTTCGCACAGATAATCTTCAGGGAATAAAGGGCGAAGGGCCCGATCGATGAGGCGGGAGATTAATACTTCAGAATCAGAGATCCGGCCTTCTCGTTTAAAGAAGGATCCGGGGATACGACCGGCAGCAGCAAATTTTTCCTGATAGTCAACAGTTAATGGGAAAAAGCTCTGTCCGGGTTTAGGCTCACGGGTTGCTACGACAGTAGCAAGAATTGCGGCATTGCCGCAACGGACCAGTACGGAGCCATCGGCCTGCCGTGCCAGCTTACCGGTTTCGACGGTAATGGTTTGTCCGTTTTCCAAAGTCATGGAAACGGAACTTGGGGTGAAATTCAGCATATATTGCTTGAGTATTGTGCAGTAGGTTTCAGCTTTCGGCCTGCTGCGGGTGGAAAATAAATATGAATGGGGACGGATTCCTGAGTCTTCAGAGAATTGGCTGCTTAGGAAGATTCCATTATCCTATAAACGACTATTCCCAACCTGTTGAGTTGGGAATAGTCGTTCTAGGAAGGTATCTTACTTACGCAAGCCAAGTTTCTCGATCAGCGCACGGTACAACTTAATGTCGGTGCGGCTGAGGTAAGACAGCAGGCGCTTGCGGCGGCCTACCATCATGATAAGGCCACGGTTGGAGTTGAAATCTTTCTTGTTGAGCTTAACGTGGGCAGAGATATGGTTGATGCGCTCGGTGAGCATAGCAACCTGGGCTTCGATAGAACCGGTATTTTTTTCGGAACCTCCGTAAGTTTTAAAGATGTTGATCTTGTTTTCAGCGGTAAAATGAGACATGGACGTCGATTTTGGAGCGTAACGCTTCGTTTTTTAAGTGTGCAAAGATAAGGAGATATTTTTTGATTTACGCACAAAATTATGGGAGGAGGCAGGACTATTCTGTTGATTAATTATATCGGTGGACCTAGGTGTAGAATTTCGGAATACCATCCAATAAAACCGCCTTTTTGAAAACATACGTATTTTTATTTTAGAAACACACGTGTATGACTACGAAGTTAACCTTGACAATTGAAGGTCAAGTTATTAAAACGGCAAAAAAATACGCTCAAATCAAAGGGATTAACCTTTCAAGGCTGATTGAGAATTATCTAAGGAAGCTTTCCACTGAAGACAATCTAGTCCATGAAATAACTCCACGTGTAGCTCGATTACGAGGTTCAATTAAACTTCCAGCTGATTTTGATTATAAAAAAATGATTGAGGAGCGTATTTGACAGCATCTAAGAAATTGTTCAATATGATAGACGTAACGGGAAATTGGGTTGGAGTTATTACTTATGGCAAGGAATACAGAACCCATAAAGGCAAGGAATTGTATTTTGATATGGAGCTTATACAGCAAAATGAAAATATTCGAGGAATATCATTAGATATAGGGGGTGCAGGAATTAGCCCACGTAAAGCAAGCATAGAAGGATCACTTAAAGAGAATGCGATTGAATTCATTAAACAATATGCCACTTTTCACTATTATAAAAATGGAGAAACCATAATAGATAATTTAAGAAAAGGTCACGCGATTAAGTATAGTGGTCTCTACAATAGTGATTCGCAAACGTTTACAGGCAATTGGATAATAAAAGGTAAAGTAAAATTGTTTGGATTCATTCCAATTAATTACCAAAACACTGGAATATGGTCAATGAAACGAAAAATTGAAATACCCTAGCCTCATCCATTTATTGTTTCAAATCGGTTTTTTAAATAGATCTAGCCAGGACAAATAATGAACATATTATTCATTTGCAGTAGAAATATCTGGAGAAGTCCAACCGCTGAAGCAATTTATAAAAACAACCCAAACCATACTATTCGATCAGCAGGTACAGCAGCATCCTCAAAAGTCAGGGTTTCAGGTAAAAGCATTTTGTGGGCAGATCTGATTTTTGTGATGGAGAAAAAACATCAGCAACGATTGCTGGAAACTTTCCCAGACGAAATGATCAACAAAAGAACCGTAATTCTTGATATTGAAGACAATTATGCGTATATGAACAAGGAACTTATCGAAATGATTAAGGTTTCTGTGGATCCGTATTTATGATTAGATAAAAGCTACTCGGAATTAGCGATTGCTTTGCCAAACCTTACATCTTCTAACTCTTAAATTGGTTCGGCATCGCTCAAAAAATATTAAATTTGATTGATGAAAACGCTGACGCTTTGTATACCAGATTTTTTAGAAGTAGATAACAAGGATCTGGTTATGCTGATTTCCACCAAACTTTATGAGCAAGGTAAACTTTCTCTCGGTCAGGCAGCAGAGGTTGCTGGGCTATCAAAACGGACTTTTACAGAATTATTGTGTAGCTATGGGGTTTCTGTTTTCAATTATCCCCCTCAAGACTTATCAAGGGATGTAGCGAATGCCTAGGACAATTATTTGCGACACTAGTTGTTTAATCATTTTGTCGAATATTGGCGAGCTTGACCTTTTATATAAGGTTTATGGTCAAATCGTGACAAGTGTAGATATTGCAATCGAATTTGGTGATATTCTTCCGGATTGGATTGAGATTGTTGAAGTAAAAGATAAATTTCGACAGCAGATTTTAGAAATGCTAATTGATAAAGGAGAATCCAGTGCAATCGCCTTGGCACTTGAAACACCCGATTGTCGAATCATTTTAGATGACTTTAAAGCCAGAAAAATTGCGTTCCAACTTGGCCTGACTTTCACTGGTACGATTGGAGTATTAGTAAGAGCTAAACTAAAAGGAACTATATCATCTATCAGACCAATTTTGGGAAAAATCAAACAAACTGACTTTCGTTTATCGGGTGAAGTTGAATTACTGGCATTAAAGGAAGCGGGGGAATTGTAACATTGATCACTGATTCAGAAAACAAACACCACATTTCAGTTCTTGTGACTTCATTGATCCGTAATTTCGCCCCCTTACCCTTCCTGTCATGCCTACCTATTCCATTGGTGAAGCCTTATCACTCCTACTCGAAAAATCGAAGTGGAAACCAAAGGTGCATGAACTCCGACTTCGAAGTGAATGGGAGCAGATCACCGGGAAAACGATTGCAAAATATACGCGCAACCTCAGCCTCCACGAACGGAAGCTGACCATTTTTACGGATGTTGCTGCCCTCAAACAGGAACTACTTTTAGGCAAAGAGCAATTGATGCAAACCATCAACCGGTACTTCGAAGAAACCGTCGTTACAGAAATACAGGTGCGATAATTACCTGTACGTCTAAATCAGATCCTGCAGCTCTTTCAGATGCCGGATCTCATAACTGGGTTGCTGAATATGGGGGAGGGCAGCAGGGTTATAGTAAACAGCGTCCATGCCAATATTCATGGCGCCCATTACATCGATCTCCAGGGCATCCCCTATCATCAGGCTTTCGGTGCGATCAGCACCAGTGGCCTTTAGGGCATAATGAAATATTTCGGGCTGTGGCTTGATGCTATCGCAGCGTTCAGACGTAAATACCTCCTTGAAATACCCTTCAATACCAGCATGGAGCAGTTTCAAGCGTTGCGTCTTTTCAAATCCATTGGTGATCAGATGCAGCTGATACCTACTTTGGCAATAGTCCAAAATCTCTTTTGCATAAGGGATCAAAACCGCCTTCGTAGGCAATAATTCCAGGTAGTCAGCACTCAGTTGTTTTGCCAGCGGCGTATCATAGATCTTGAAATCAAGTAAAGTCTGCCAGATCCTTTTCCAGCGCAGATCTTCCCGACTGAGCTTCCCATTCCGGAATTGCTCCCACATCTGATCATTATGCCTGGAGTAGACCCGGAAGAATTCCTGAAACTCCGGAATTCCCAAATCCAGTAGCTGATTTTGATCATATAAATGCTTCCAACTCAATTCAGATGCAGCCTCAAAATCCCATAAAGTATGATCAAGATCGAAAAACAGGTGCTTGTATCGCGGCATAAAACGGATCGATTTAAAATGTTCCGGGAATGAGAAAGGCTGTCACTAAGGACAGCCAGTAAAATCTCAAAAAACCATTCAGCGATTAGGCTGAGGGTAGGAATTATTTCCTATAATAGATCTCGTCGTTGAAGAACTCCTGGGTAGCCTGAAGGGATGGATTGGCCATACGCTCGTAAATGCGGCTTACTTCGATTTGTTCCTTATTCTCGTTGACTTCCTCGAGGTTATCACCGATCACATTGAATTCATCCAGGCGTTTGTGCAACTCTTCCTTGATATTTACGGAGATCTGATTCGCACGACGGCTTACAACGGCGATACTCTCATACAAATTGCCGGTCTTTTCCTTCATCATGATCACATCCCGGGTTTCAACCAGTGGATTTACAGATGAATTGGACCTTTTAGTAAGTGTACTCATAATTATTTAATTTTTTTAAGACTGTTATTGGCAAGCAACTGATAGCGCTCGCCATCCTTTACAAATTTAGAGGAAGGGTAGGTATCTTTCAACTCTTTAAAGGCCGCCAATGTACTAATAAAACGCTCCGCCTGCTTTTCCTTATAACTCACATTCGCATATTCATAGAGCGATTTAACGATCATGAATTGGTAAAAGTCAGCCAAGGGAGATTCCGGATATTGATTGATAATGTCCTTGTAAGAGATATACGCCGCTTTGAACTGGCCAATATTGAAATATAATAAGGCCGCATCAGCTTGTTTGTCTTCCAGTTTTTTCCGGCTATCATCAATGTACTGATTGGCTTCTTTAACCCGGTTGGACTGAGGGTGGGTATTTATGAAAGCTTGCAGGGCTTCCATTGATTTGATGGTATTGGTTTGATCCAGGTTCTTCTTTGGGGCCAATTTCACCAGGCAAAGGGCATGCATATACTCACATTCTTCTGCATCCTTACTGGTTGGAAAGTATTCCGTGAAGTTCTTGAAATACAATGCAGCGGTGGGATAATCTTTATTGTAGTAGAAGGTGTAAGCGTAGCGGTAAAACAGCTGCTCGTAATTACGGGTACCCCTTAATACCGGCAGGAGATCATGATATAATTCATTAGCATGGCTATAATTTTTCTTGTCATAGTATTCGTTGGCTTTGTTCAGCTTAAAGTTCACATCACTGCTCTTCTTGATCTTATCAAATGAATTGCAGGATGCGCTAAAAAGCACTACCAAAGCGAGAATAAATTGCAGGGAAAAGCGTAAAGCGCGCATATAATGAGGCGCAAAAATAGGGGAATATGACTGGAAGCCTAATGTTGAAGTGTTAAACGTTATACCTGAGCCAGATTTAAGATTTTTTTTGTATTTGGCGTATCAGGTATACCAATACAGGAAAGTGATCCGAGAACCCATTATTCCAGGTGGTTCCATCAAAGGATCTGCGTGGATAACCCCGATACTGACCGGAATGTTCTTTTAAGAAATCCCGGCTAAATATTTCAGATTTATAGAATTTCCAATAACCTTGATCCCCGTTCAGCAAGCCTGATGAGACCATGATCTGATCGAACAGATTCCAGGCATCATTAAAAGCTAAGGTACCAATTCCTTTCAGGATATAGGCCGTAAATGGATTATACAGGCCACCTGGTAGTACTTGATCCCGCGCTCCCTTCGCCTGAAGGACCTTTATGACACTCGGATCCGTAGGATCATCATTCAGATCGCCCATTTCGATCACCCGGGTTCCCGGATTTTGGTGCATGAGCGAATCAATAACCCGTTTACTGATACTGGCGGCAATCGCTCTCAGCGGGTTACTGGCTGCCTGCCCTCCTCTTCTTGAGGGCCAATGATTCACAAATACATGGATCGTATCTCCTGCAAGTAGGCCGATAACATGTAATACGTCGCGGGTTTTTCCACCTTTTTCGGCATACTTACTGATATCGGTTGGTAAAGCTTCCGCTTTCATCACCTTAAAATACCTGGGATTATAGATCAGGGCCACATCGATGCCCCTTGGATCCGGACTGTCAAAGTGAACGAATTGATAGTTCCGATCCTTGATTTCGGGGGACTTGACCAGGTCATGAAGGACCTGATCATTTTCTATTTCTGCGGTTCCAATTAATGCTGGACCATCTGAAGTGATTGGACTGCCCAACTGCTGTAATACGGTTGCCAGATTATGGACCTTGGCCTGATAAATTGCTGCGGTATAATGATAATTTCCTTCTGGTGTGAAATCATCATCTGCCTTAAACGGATCATTGAGGGTATCAAAGAAATTCTCACAATTGTAAAACGCAATGGCGCTCACCTGATAATCCGAAGTCCTTCGTTGAGCCTGGGTTAGGACGCCTGATAGCATGCTAAGTAACAGGTAAAATATCAGTTTTGATATCACTTGTGCCTGGTTTACAGCAAATATATCCAGCAATATCCCCGCATTTTGCGGAATTATACAAAAGCTGCTAACAATTAAGTAATGTTCAAAATTGGTTTCGGCTCAAACTCCATATACTCCAACTCCTACCTTCGCATTTCGTTTCAGAGTAACCTATATGCATCGAATTTTACTAGTTTTCGTACCCATTTTTCTGATCGTTTTTAGCCTTCCATCGTTGGCGCAATCGGATGCCAATGCCCCTAAAACGGGCTTGATTAAAGGTCGATTGATCTTTCAGACAGGTCAACAACCGGCAACGGATGTACAATTGACCATTCCCAGCACCCGGCAGCAAACCAATACTGATGCGGACGGCAGGTTTGAATTCAGCCGGGTTCCATATGGAACCTATATGATCACTATTGCCGGCTTGAATATCACTAAAGACACCTTCAAGGTTAATGTACATAGTGATGTCGCCGATCTTGGAGAGCTTATTGTGGCCCAGAATGATAGCAATACTTCCCAGCAAAGTCTTCAGATTCCAACAATTGCTTTGGAGGACAATAACCTGAGTACGGATGATGATGGGGTCAAAGCCAGTAATGTCAGTGGTTTATTGAGTGCTTCCCGCGATCCTTTTACCCGGACTGCCGCCTATGTTTTCGGGCTCTATCGCTTTCAGCCAAGGGGTCTTGCACGGAATACGCAGGAAGTTCAGATCAATGGCATGCCAATGAATGATATTGAAACGGGGGATGCCAGTTGGGGGCAATGGGGGGGATTGAATGATGTATTTATAAGCCGTTCCAATTCATTTGGCCTGCAGCCATCAGATTATACATATGGAGGTCTTGAAGGGTCCACCTATTTTGATGCGGCGGCTGCCAATCAGCGAAAAGGTACCAAAATCAGTTTTACCCAGACGGACCGCAGCTATCGGAATCGCATCGTTCTGACCACTAGTAGTGGCTTACAGCGAAACGGCTGGGCCTACTCCCTTTCCTTCTCCAAACGTTGGGCCAATGAAGGCTATGTACCTGGTACCTTTTATGATGGCTATTCCTATTATGCAGGAATCAGTAAACGCATGAAGGAAGGCAAGCACCAGATCGATTTCATCACTTTCGGAGCGCCAACCCGCCGCGGCAAAGCAGCACCTGTCACCCAGGAGGCCGTGGATATCACAGGGGATAATTTCTATAACCCAAACTGGGGCTACCAGAATGGCGAAAAGCGCAATGCGAAAGTGGCCAATCAGTTCCAGCCAGCAAGTATGTTAAATTATTCGTACAAGCCAAACAGTTCATTTACCTGGGAAACCAGTTTGGGCTATCAGTTCGGGAAATACAAGAATAGTTCCCTCGATTACTTCAATGGCAGCAGCCCGCACCCGGATTACTACCGCTATATGCCCAGCTACCTGAACGATAGTGGCCTTAATTCTGCTGATGCCCGTTTTTATGAGCAACAACAGATTGATTGGAATGGCCTGTATAATCAGAATTACAGCAATTATGATTCCGTAGTTAATGCCAATGGGATTGTTGCTAATACAGTGAAAGGGAAACGGTCCATTTATGTCGTTTACAATGATGTGGATGACATCAAGAAATACACCTTTAATACCAATGTCCGCAAGGTCCTGAATGAGCATGTGAACCTCACCGCAGGTTTACAATTCATTTCACAACGCACCGAAAGCTACCGTGAAATGGCCGATCTGCTGGGGGGTGATTATTATGTCAATCTGAACCAATTTGCTGTTCAGCAAAATGTACCTAACGCTTCCTATAACCAATATGATCTTAATACCCCAAACCGGATTATTAAAGTTGGAGATAAGTATGCCTACGACTACATCAGCCGGTTTACTAAAGGCATTCTATGGGGGCAGGGGACCTTCACTTATAACAAGGTGGATTTCTTTCTGGCAGGTCGTTTAGGCTACAATGATTTTTATAGGGACGGACTTTACCGAAATGGATTGTTTGCCGATAATTCTTATGGCAAAAGTGCCATTCAGAAATTCATTACTTATTCTGCCAAGGGCGGCCTGACCTATAAATGGGATGGACGGAATTCCTTCTTTGTTAATGCAGGTATTGGACAGGATGCGCCAAGTATTGAGAATACCTTCATCTCCCCACGCACCCGCAATCAGACTGTTTCCGATCCTACCACCGAAAAAAACATGTCGATTGAAGGTGGCTACCTGATGCGCTCTCCAAAGTACAATATCCGGATCGTGGGTTACGCGACAGATGTAAAGGATGCCTCTGAGATCAAACGTTATTACAATGATGATCCGGCCTTCCGTTCTTTCGTTAACTATGTCATGCAAGGCGTCAATACCCGGTACACCGGACTGGAGCTGGCTGCAGAACTTAAATTGACTCCTACCTGGACGGTCACAGGAGTTGCAGCTATTGGTGAGGCTTTTTATACCTCTAATCCGAAATCTGTTGGGGTATTTAATGATAATGATACGGTGACCGCACCGGTAAGCCATGATGTGTACATCAAGAACTATTATCTGGCTGCTGGGCCACAGAGTGCCTATACTTTAGGGATCAATTACCGCTCCAAGAAATACTGGTATGCTACGGTGAACTTTAATTATCTGGACCGGAATTATATTGATATAAGTCCTGACCAGCGTTCGGAAGCAGCTATTGCAGGTGTTGTGCCGGGCAGTGCTCAATACCATAGTATCCTGGATCAGCAGGAATTACCATCTGCCTTTACTGTAGATATCCTTGGTGGAAAATCCTGGTTACTTTCTAAATTTTCCAAGGCCTTGCCAAAGAATGTATACCTCTCTTTGAATGCAGGTATTTCCAATCTTTTCGATACCAAGGTGATCAATGGTGGATTTGAACAGCTTCGTTACGATTTTGCCAATGCCAATCCTGATAAGTTTGCCCCTAAATATTTCTATGGTCTTGGCCGTAATTATTTTATCAACCTCAGCCTTAAATTCTAGTAAATCGCTTTTTAATAACCCGTCATGAAAAAAATATCCATCCTTTTCGGCCTGTTTCTTCTTGCCGCCATAGTGATCACCAGTTGTGTTAAAAAGAGCTTTGATAATCCGCCAGATCTTAATGGGGTTGATCCCAATCTTCCGGTGAATATGACCATCATGCAGCTTCGTAAAATGTTGCCTAATACCCTGTCTGCAACTGATACCATGCTAATCACTCAGGATTGGACAATAGCTGCGATTGTAAATGCGGACGACCGTTCCGCAAACCTTTACAAGCAGATCTATGTACAGGATTCTACCGGTGGCATCCAGCTTAATATTGATGAATACAGCCTGTATGCCAATTACCCGGTGGGCAGGAAGATCTATATTAAATTAAAGGGCCTTTACCTGAGCTATAGTGGCGCAACAGGTACTCCTAGTCTGAGTGGTGGAATTAATGAACAGGGTGGTACGGTTGGCATTGTAGGTGCCCAGGTTGATAATCACATCATCAAAGCAAACACAGGAAATGTAGTTAAGGATACCGTTATCTCCTTTAATACGGCAAAGGGTGGTGTAGTAGATGGCTTATTATGTCGGCTGGTAACCATTTCAGATAGTGTACAGTTTGCAGATACGGTCCGGACTTATACCGATCCCACTGCTGCTACCAATCGTTATATTACTACCTGCGGTTCAAACCTCTATGTTGGTAATGCTGCTCCAAGTGGTACTATGGCTGTTCGTACGGATAATTATGCAAATTTTCATGCGATCAAATTGCCATATGGCAAAGGTACCATCCGGGGTATTTATACGGTCTTTCATACTACACCGCAATTGATCCTGCGGGATACCGGGGATGTAAAGTTTTATGGGCCGCGATGCGGTTCTGTTGCTCCTCCTCCAAGCACAATTATAGGCATTGATAGTCTACGTAAATTGTATCCGGCAACGACAGTCATCGGAACTGCACGCGTGACTGGGGTTGTGATCTCTGATGTAGTAAATGGAAATGTATCTACCGGGAATTTTATCCTGGAAGATGGTAGCAAAAAAGGAATCGTCCTGTATCTGCCAGGTGCCAGCTTTAACCTTGGGGATTCCCTCTTGATCGATGCCTCCGGAGGAAAACTTAGCCTTTACCAGGGCTCTATGGAGTTGTCAGGAGTGCTTACAACCAGTATTACCAAAGTGGCAACAGGACGTTCCGTAACTCCCACGGTGCTTACCTTGGCACAACTGAACAGCAATATTGCCTCTTATGAATCTGTACTGGTTCGAGTTTCAAATGTTACCGTTACCGGAGGTGGGACCTATAGTGGCAATAAAACCATAACGGACGGAACCGGAAGCTTTAGTTTATACACCGGTACGACTGCAGCATTTGCAGGACAGTCAGTGCCTACGACTGCAAAAACATTTACAGGAATTGCTACGATATATACGGGCGGTAATGAACTTAAAATCAGGAATCCGGTAATTGATGTTCAATAATTAATATTAGCAAACCCGTTCTTCACTCTAAACACGCTCCCTATGAAAAAGATTTCATTATTACTTCTGGCAGCCTCATTTTCGGCTTTATTGCAAGCCCAGATTTCTATAACACCAAGCACTCTTACCTATACCCAGAATTTTGATAATCTGGATACAGCCGTGTACAACGCCAGCACGAATCCTGGAAGTACGAACCTTCCGGCTGGATGGTCCATATTTGAGTATGGTACCAGCCCTACCCGCGTTAATAATGGCTATGTAGGAGAATATGGATCTTCCAATACAGGTGACACCTACAGTTTTGGCAGCGTTGGCAGCACAGAACGAGCCCTTGGTTCTATTGCATCCGGTTCTGTAATCTCTCACTATGGTGCCAAATTCATTAATAATACAGGGTCCACCATTACAGGTTTTACGATAAAGTACCGGGGAGAACAGTGGCGCCTGGGTCAGGTGGGACGGACTCCGACTACTCTTGACTCATTAAGATTCCTGTACAGCACCACCGCAACCGGAATTTCGGATACCAACTCAACCTATAATGAGGATTTCAACCTGCTTTTGACTTCACCAAACTATACCGGAACCGTTGCGGGTGCTATAGATGGGAATGCGCCAGGTAACTTTGTAAACAAGAATGGCACTGTAAGTGTGTTTGTTGCTAATGGCGGATCTCTGGTGATCAAATGGGTGGATAAGAATGTACTGGGTTCCGATGATGGATTAGCTCTCGACAGTATTTCCATCACATTTTCGACTGTATTGAATAACCACCCCGCTCTGATCGCAACGAGTCCGTTAAATAATGCTACCGGGGTATCGACAAGCAGCAACCTTGTTATGACCTTCAACCGGAATGTAGCTAAGGGTACCAGCGGAAATATTTATGTCAAGAATGAATTGACCCAGACTTCTCAAGCCATTCCGGTAACCAATAGTAACGTAACGATTAATGGTTCAGTTGTTACCATTTCCGGAGTTCCACTTGCGAAGGCATCCGTCTATCATGTGACCTTCGATTCTGTGGCTTTTGATACTGGTAAATTTAATTCCTATGGTTTGTATGATACGGCAGCCTGGAAATTCTCCACTCAAGGTTTGGGAATAATCAATCTGGCAGCGGGAAGTATCGCCCTTACCGTGATTAATCCGGTGCATCATGGAGATTTGAGTTTCCTGGCCGATTTTGAACAGGCGGCCGCAATAACGGCAAGTATTTACGATCTTAATGGTCGAAACCTTGTGATCCGGCAATTCCAGGCGATAAAGGGCAAAAATCGCTTTGTAATGCCAACCGGATTGCCAGCAGGAACCTACCTGATCCGGGTGAATGCCGGTTCGGACTGGGGCTCCGCTAAGGTGTCGTTTGAGTAGGATATCCTTCTATGAAATAAAATGCCCCAGACTCCGGTTTGGGGCATTTTTTGGTTTGATTGGCCACTACATCCCCTGGCGGAAACATGAAGGGGCTCGTCAATTTGGTAATCACTGTTGTCCGGTTAAAATTGAAAACAGTCAATTTTTTGCTCATAACGTCTTGATAGTCAGATGTGCCAAATGGCTTTTTGAAAAGTAAGCCCCCCCAAGGTAAATAGGCTGTTTCTATGCTTTTACATTAACCCAACAGTAAAAAGTTGTTCTTAGACCCTGTCTAAGAACGGGTGGATTTGCCATTTTCACCGGCCATAGCTGCAAGCGACGGCTGGCCCCCCGATAGCGGAGTAATTTATATGCATTTGAAGCAAAACCCACTTGGAAATCCAGTCGTGACTTGACGGGGTCTAGCCACCCACGCCCACCATAGCTTCGAGCGACGGTGGGAACCTTCTACTTTTTAGCTAATGTACCTGTTGTTTAAAGTACCAACCAATTGCAGGTACCTCCGAAAAACAGCTTTATACTTTTGTCTTTCGACTTTCTACTAACAAAGAAGCTTTCCTTTTTAAACAGCCTCTTTTCCATTTTACACAAAAAGTTAACCGGACAACAGTGATTTGAGGATTTGAAAATTTGAAGATGTTGGATCGCACCTCACACTGCCAATACCCGGATCATCTGCAACATATCGCGATTCATGTTTACATGCTGCTTGACTGCATATTCAAAAGGCGTATAAACAACCTGATCGTTCACGATTCCTGCCATCACCTGGGTTTTCCCACACAGGAGTGCCTCCACAGCCGCATATCCTAGTCGACTTGCCAGAATACGATCGGCACAACTCGGAGAGCCGCCCCGTTGGATATGCCCCAGCGTACACATCCGCGTATCCAGATTGGGGAAGTCGGACTGTATCCGATTAAATAAGCCAGCCGCACCCCCTTCCATATCATCGCCTTCAGCAACCACCAGGATATGCACCGTCTTTTTGCGGGACTCATCATCGGCAATACGATGCAGGACAGACGAAACATCGGTCTGCACCTCGGGAATCAGAATGTCCTCTGCCCCGCAGGCTAACCCGCTATGCAAGGCAATGTACCCGGCATCCCGGCCCATTACCTCAACAATAAACAGTCGATCATGTGCCTCTGCCGTATCACGGATCTTGTCGATCGCTTCCACCGCCGTATTTACAGCCGTATCAAATCCGATGGTGAAATCCGTACCTGCCAGATCCTTATCAATTGTTCCGGGCAATCCAACCGCAGGTAATTGATAGTGGCTAAAGAACTCAACCGCTCCTGAAAAAGTACCATCACCGCCGATCAGGATCAAGCCTTGGATTTCACGTTGTTGCAACTGATGGTATGCTTTTTCCATTCCTTCGCGAGTTCTGAATTCCTTGCTGCGGGCCGTCTTCAGGATCGTTCCGCCTCTTGAAATGATATTGCTCACATCCGTAGCTTTCATTTCAAAAAGGTCGCCTTCTATAAGTCCCTGATAACCCCTCCGGATTCCCCAAACCTCGATTTTATGAAAAAGAGCGGTCCGTACTACAGCGCGTATCGCAGCATTCATACCAGGGGCATCCCCTCCGGAAGTAAGTAGTGCTATTTTTTTCATAATCAAAAGGAGAATTTTGGCAGCTATCAGGTATGCGTTTGAAATGCTGCCTTACGAAACTATTGAGTTAATGAATGTAATTATGAAAGAGGATTGTGATTATTATGACAAATTAATTTAGAATCTTAAAAGCATCATTGAATAAATGGGTGCGGTATTTATGACTGAAATATCAACAGGGGTGTCATCCATATTTAATTTTCTATTTCACAATTGGCATAAACAGGCACAATTTTAACGTGGTATATCAAACTTGGCCCCACCTTTGCATATCAAGTAAAACACTGGTCCTATGGGGCCGAAAACATAGTCAATTTTCATCTTGCCCGTTCCAACTTTCATTCGATTCAAGTCAGTCAGCCTTATTTTCTTTCTGTCTTTTCTTGCCTGTGCAGGGACGGTTTTGCCGGCATTTGCTCAAAAGACACCACCAACTCAACTGGATCTTATCGATGTAGTCTCGAGCATTGGTAAAGGCGGGATCGTTCCCCGAACAGACTCAGCGAATTCCCGCAAGACCAGGATCTCAGGGGTGCCAGCAGCAGGTTATACCTTACAAACGGGCTTGGCCGCGCTGATATCCGGTAATGCCACTTTTTATCTTGGCAAGGTCTCCAACCAATCGGTTGTCAATACCAGCATTGCGTATACTCAGTATAAGCAGATCATTTTCCCGATCGTCTCTGATATATGGACCAATAACAACAACTACCATTTAAGTACGGATTGGCGATATCTCAAATACCCTTCCCTAACTTTTGGATTAGGTATCCATTCGAATCTGGATGATGGTTACACCCTGGATTATTCTGCGATACGTCTTCACCAGACCATAATGCGGCATATTATGGGCGCTTTTTATGCCGGTCTGGGTTGGGACTATGATTATTTCTGGAATATCCGGGAAGTAGATACGCCCGCCGGGGTAAGCAGGAGCTCCTTTGAACGATATGGATCCCGGACAACCGAGACCGCCAATGGACCCGTCCTAGCCGCATTATATGATACCCGGAGCAATCCGGTGAACCCAGCGAAAGGTAGCCTGATCAAGATTGATTTTCATATACATCCACAGGTACTCGGCAATATTGATTCCTGGAATTCGTTCATTGTCGATGCCCGGAAATATTTTACGTTTCCTGCCAGAAGTAATAATGTGTTAGCCTTCTGGTCTTACGACTGGTTTACTCGAAAAGGAAGAGTGCCCTATTTATTATTGCCAAATACAGGTGGAGATCCCAATTCCAATACAGGCAGAGGATATATACAGGGGCGATATCGGGGGAATAATTTTGTTTACCTGGAAGGCGAATACCGGATTCAGCTGACCCGGAATGGTCTATTTGGAATGGTGGTATTTGGAAATGCAGAGAGTGTCACTAAGAATGGGATCCGGGATGTGAATGTGATCGCTCCCGGTTATGGCGCCGGTTTAAGGATCAAGCTTAATAAATTCTCCAGCACAAATCTTGCTGTCGACTATGGCTTCGGGGTAGGCGGTTCCAGAGGGCTTTCTGTGAATTTGGGAGAGGTTTTCTAAGCAGGATCCAGTTTCGGGATATGGGCTCCCATATTATCTTCGACAGATGGAACCCAATATTTTTCAGGATATATTAATTGAATCCTCCCTAAGGTCACTATATAACAAAATGGTTGTCTGGGTAAAAGCCCAATCAATAATGGGCCTTATCCTGCAGATGTTTACTTTTTGTTTTGCCTACCTGCATCTAAAAACTTATTATAAATATCGGGACAGCTATCCTACAACTGCTTTAACCTACCTATTCCAGGCGATATTTGAAGGGATGACAATAGTTTTCAGTACCATTATATATGGTTATTGGTGGCGATGCGCAAATAGAATCAAAAAGGCTTTATCTTCTGATGGAACTACCGGAGATTTTGAAAGTGGTATTCGTTTAAATATTCAGCTGCTTATTGCGGCAACCATTTGGCTGGTCTTGACGATTGGTTATTATTTTATTTTGATTGTACCGGCATTATTGAAATCTTGAAATATTTTGAAACCTGGTTCTAATCAGCCATCCACCTTTTAGGAAGACTTTTAAGAATACCCACAATTGTTTCAGAACTTGTAAAGAGTAGGTAACCTACTTTTGCGGCCAGTGAAATCTATAAAATATTTGCAGCTCATTTCGGGATTATTGTTAATGATCTACACCTTGTTGTGCCCAATAATCAGCCGCGCTCAGGAGATCAATTGGCCGAATCCGGAAGTGGAAAACCTCTATAAAAGTGCCCAGGCTTCCCTTTCCTCTGGCGATTATAAAAAAGCCATCGCCTCCTATCAGCAGGCAATTCCACTCGCACCCAAAGAAATGATCCTGTACCGGGACCTGGCGAGCGCCTTCTACCGCTCCGGCAATTATACCCGTGCCGAGCATACCATCACCCCATTGATCGATAATGATCGTGCAGATGCCATTTCCTATGCCCTGGCCTCTAGTATTCAGACCGCACTAAAAGAAGATAAAAAAGCCCGGAAATTACTGGAACAAGGGCTTGATAAATACCCGCATAGTGGCTACCTCCATCATGAATTGGGAAAGTATTACGAGGAAAATAATGATGAGACAAGCGCCTTAAAGCACTGGCTGGAAGGCATTGCCGCCGATCCCAACTATCACCTCAATTATTACGATGCTTCGAGAAGCTATATGCTGAGTAATAAGCCGATCTGGGCTATTATTTATGGTGAGATCTTTGTGAATACAGAGCGTAGCACCCCCAGAAGCGGTGAAACCCGGAAATTATTATTGGCATCGTATAAAAAGTTTTTTACCAGCACCGACGAAGTGGAAATCCAGGGTTTTGGAAAAGAAGTTACTCCAAAAGCACCTGCAGATTTTGAAGAGGCAGTCAGCAGCGTATTATATAAACTGGCTCCAGTCGTCTCGGATGGCATTACTGTAGAGAACCTGACCATGCTTCGAACCCGTTTTACCATGGATTGGATGGCACAATACGGGGACAAATATCCGTATAGCCTCTTTTCTTATTATGATGCCTTAATTCGGGAAGGACATTTTGATGCCTATAATCAGTGGCTTTTTGGACGGGCCGCAAATACCCCGGAATTCGAGGCCTGGAATAATTTCCACCCGGAAGCCATTCCATCCTATGATGCCTGGTTTCAACTTCATCCGCTTCAGATGACTGCAGCAGATGCTTATAATACCAAGGTTTCAAAGAAGCTTTTTGAGGATATCAATAATCAGTATAAACGTTAAAATGAGCTAAGGGCCGGCTTAGGCATCAGGTATAGCTTATTTTTGAAGCCATTCCAGGCTCCCGCCCAATTTCCATATGAAGTTTCGATTTTCAAAAACCGCGTTATTACCGGTTATATTCATGATCGCTGCTGCCATGAATCCAATTCAGGCCCAGACTCCGCAAACAGCGGATAAGATCATTGCTATTGTCGGTAAGAACCGCATCATCCTATCCAGCGAGCTGGAGCAGCAGGCCCAACAAGCCCAAGCCCAGCAAACCAATGGGGTAGCCCTCAACGATTCCATGCGTTGTCTATTGCTTCAGGAAATGATCATGGGAAAAATGCTGGTGGAACAGGCAGAGCGTGATAGCCTTCTGGTAAGCCCTGAGGAAGTTGATGGACAACTGGAAAACCGGATCCGCTATTTTATTCGCCTTTATGGTTCCAAGGATAAGCTGGAAAGCATGACAGGCAAAACGGTGTATCAAATGAAAGAAGATAACCGCGACCTGATCAAGGAACAAATGATGGCGGAAAAGGTTAAGTCTAAATTACTGGAACACGTCCGCGTAACCCCTGCAGAAGTACAGGCATTCTATAACAAGATCCCAAAGGACAGCTTGCCCTTTTTCCCGGCAACGGTAGAAGTTGGGCAGATCGTTATGGATCCGCCAACGAACCCGGAACTCGACGCTTATGCCCGTGAAAAACTTGCCGATATCCGCAAGCAGATTGTTGTAGATGGCAAGAGTTTTGAAACGATGGTTGGAATCTATACCGATGATCCGGGTAGTCGTGATAATGGCGGGATGTATAAGGATGTAACCCGCGATGGTGGCTTTGCTCCGGAATTTGTGAGTGCCGCTTTCAAACTTCAGAATGGAGAGATCTCACCGATCATCAAAACGAAATTTGGGTACCACATCATTCAAATGGTTCAACGTAAAGGCGAACAGGTGGACCTACGCCATATCCTGATCATGCCGAAACATACAGATGCAGATTATAAGCTCGCTTTAAATAAATTGGATAGTATTCGTGCCCTGATCATCGCTGGTAAAATGACTTTCTCAGAAGCCGTCGGAAAATACAGTACGGATGAAGCGAGTAAAATGACCGGTGGTATGATCACGGATGAGCGCAGTGGGGCTTCTCAATTGGAAGTGGATCAGCTTGATCCCCAGTTGGCATTGATGACGGATAGCCTGAAACAGGGCGCGATCTCCCAGCCACAACAGTATAAAACACCCCAGGGCGAGATCAGTACCCGGATCGTGTTGATGAAATCTCGTACTGCTCCACACAAAGCAAATCTGTTGGACGATTACAGTAAGATCCAGAATGTAGCCAAAGCACAGAAGGAGCAGGAGCGTTTGGATGCCTGGATAACTGAACGCCTGCCCAGTTATTATCTTAAGATTGATCCGGATTATAATTCCTGTCCTGGATTAAGGAAATGGAGCCTGGCAACCGCTCAGAAATAATAGAATTCCGAACTGAATAGATAACCCTGGATGTATTGCATCCGGGGTTTTTGTTTTTTGAACCTAAAGCATTCGGGTAATGCTATATTCCTTTAAATAATTACCTCAATTCCTGTACATTTGAGTCTACCCTCACTATTGAATTTCAAATTGAATTGCTATGGATAAAAGGATCATTTTCCTCATTATCATCTTTTGGGTCGGGTCACTCAGTTTCTTCTTATACCGTAAATTTTACTTCAAACCGGAGGGGATCAGCTATGAGATCCGTCCCCGGGATGCGGTCTTACGCACGGGCGATAGCATTTCTTATAAGGATCAGACCCGCGGAGCGAATCGCTGGAAATGGGATTTCGGCGACGGAGAGTTTAGTTCCGATCAGAATGGGCAGCATCTTTACCTGGTTCCTGGCAAGTTTACTGTGAGCCTGACTGTTTATGGCTCATTTGGCGTACAACGCGATAATAAGACGGTTATTAATGTGCTGGCTGGTTCCACCCCTACGGTATCAGCTTCAGCGCCTTCGATCATGGGGCCAACCGACCTTCAAACCGGTCAATCTGCAAGCTTCAATGCCAGTGTCAATGCGGCGAGCTATGATTGGAAAGTGGAAGGGGATGCAACAGCACATCCTCAGAAGGGTGCAACAGTAAATTATAGTTTTTCGAAACCGGGTGTAAAAACCCTGGTATTGACAATGCATAATCCGGATAATGTAGTTCGGAAGTCGGTTACAGTAATAGCAGCTGCTCCGGCGGCTGTTCAGGCCAAGCCGGTAGTAGTTGCACCACCGGTACAACATCAGGCAGCTGTACCCCATCCGCATCCAAAACCGGTTACTAATACACCTGCTAAGAGTACTGGTTTGCCGGATATTGGTGAGGGGGTTGAGTATCATAAGAAATAAGGTGGAGGCTTGTGAATATTGAATTGAGGCTGTCTTCTTCGGGGACGGCCTTTTTCTTGCTTAAGGATGTGAATGAGAGTAGTATGGTGTCTTCTCGTGTGATTCCACCAACGATTGGAGATGTAAGAACCTGTCTCATGGCGTTAAAGGCTTGAAAGCTGGCACTTATCTTATATTCCATCAATCCCCAGCTGAGAGCTTCAGCGAATGCAAAGGGACTCCACAGCGTCAATCCACAGCGACCGCCTCTAAGCATTTACTTTAGAAATGTCATCCCGACGCCACACCCTTCTTGGCCGCCGAAGCCACCGGCGTAGGAGGCCTTCGCCAAAGGCTATGGCGGCTGTGATAGGGGCCCCACAGCAACCGTGCCTATGCATTTACTTTCGAAATGTCCTTTAGGAAGGCTGTCGCTAATTCTTTGCAAACCAATTGCCAACTCCTTGCTGACGCATGGCAGTAACTAGTATTCCCATCACTTTACATAGTGATGATAACTTTCTTGCTTTGATTTTTTAACCTCTATTTCTTCACCTGGAAACCCTCTTGACTTTGACGGAGAGTTGGGCTTATATTTCTGAAAATATGTTGTTGGTGTATAACTAACTACGGCGTTGAGACAAAAAAGTAGTAGTGGGGACACCAACCACGACTAAAATGTGGTGGGGAGGCCAATCACGGCTGAATGGAGAGCTTCTCCGGCTGGGATTAAACCAGGTTGTTGGTCACAAGACACGATTACGGCTGCTTGTTTCGTTTGCAGTTGTCATTTATAGTTGCCGTGACCGTTCACAGCGACCAAATATAGCCAGGCAGTTTGAAAAACCACATGATAAAAAAAGCCACCCCGAAAGGTGGCTTCTTACTTAAAGTATATCCCGAAATTATAGCGGTAACAACAACTTCATCTCCACCCGGCGGTTTTTCGCACGATTCTCAGGGGAATCATTCTGCTTAGTTGGATTTTCCATACCATTTCCACTAATGATGATCCGCTTGGCATCAATGCCCTTATTGATCAGGTAAGCACTGGCATTCTTGGAACGATTATACGACAGGAACAGGTTGTTCTTATACGTACCAATATCATCGGTGTATCCACTCAGATAGATCACTACATTGGCATTGTTCTTCAAGAGTTTCACGGCATAATCAAGGGTAGCCTTTGAAGAATCTTTCAAATCAGCCTTAGCCAGGTCAAAGTACAGTACATCCGTTTCCAGTACGATATGCGGTGCCATTAGCACACCCGTTTCAGTACGTAAGGTCGTATCAACCGGAGTATCATACCTTTTCCCAACCGGGCAACCATTCCGAAGTTCCCCATACTCATCCGGACAAGCATCCACCTTATCGGCTACCCCATCATTATCACGATCCGGACAGCCATTGGTATAATCCGGTCCTTTTTCATACTTACAAGCATCCTGGTCATCCACGATCCCATCTCCATCGGTATCCGGGCAACCATTGAAACGAGCCTCCCCATACTCCAGTTTACACTTATCGATCGCATCAGGTACACCATCACCATCCACATCACGCTTTTCTCCAAAGAAGATCCGGAAACCAGCGGTCAGTCCATATGCCAGGTAATTGCTTTGCTTAATACCACCGGTCATGGACCGGTAATTTGCAGCATAATTCCCATTTTCAGAAATGATCTGATCGGTTGGTGTATAGTTATCATTGCCTTTATTCAGCCAGGTCTGGTACATTCCATAACCCATTAACTGGAAGGTTACATTGTAGGTAATGGCATAACTGAGGCCTAACTGAGCAATGGCACCCAGGGAAAATTCGCTGAAGGATGCATTTCCGGTCCGATTGCTCTCTGCGATATTCTTATAAAGGCCAACATTGAATAGTGGGCCCTGATCGCGGAGGGAATCAAAATACCTCCGGGCATCATTCTGATCATGCTGGGCACGATACACGCTTTCCATGGCTACAAAGGAACTGCTTTGATTGGGAGGCGTTGTAGCATCGAAACCGGAAATAAAGGATTTCTTATCAGCAGACAGTTTGTAAACGGCTTCATAACTATATGAACCTGTTGCGGATTTGGTTTGTGTCTGATTGGAGATGCCGAAAATCGCACCAATACCACCGGTAACTCCAAAATTGGAGGGGTGTGATGGGGTTCCGAATTGATGCTTGAACTGAAGCATCAGCGGGATATTGAAATTGGTGATCGAAACACTTTCGCCAATAGCACCATTCGTATGAATGATCTGCCGGTAAACGGAGTCCTTATACATTGCTTTAAAGTCAGCATACATGGAATCCATGATCATGTTGCCGGTATGCTGCGCGTACATAGCCCCGATCGAAACACCCAGGTTTCGTTGCTTGTTAAAGAAATAAACCAGACTCACTTCCCCTGCATTTGTGCGCCCGTCTTTAAAAGTCGGATCGACATAATGTGAGGTAGGAAGACTGCTGGTATATGCCTGACTCAGATTAATCATCTGGATCTGCTGGGTCAGTGTGCCGAAGCGATAGTTCAGATCAAAAGCCCAACGCGGAAGTACCGCATCATTGCTCTTGAGATGATGCACCGCGGCACCCGCATTAAATGAAGGATTAGCACTCGTCGGAGCCTTTGCTGTATCAGCACCCTGCCCAAAACTGGAACTGCTTAGCAAGGAAAGCGCAAGAATGGAAATGATATTTTTCATGGTGAGTTGGCTTTTTTTGTTAAGGCTTATTGTTTAATGAATCGGGTGGTGGCAATACGTTGACCGTTATGACTACAGATCACAACATAATATCCAGGTACCAGTGAGGCAGCGGATAATACCGTCTTGGCAGTCTGTGAAATACTGGTCTGCATCAGGCGTCCGCTCAGATCGAATACCTCAATCTGAAGGTCCTTCACCAGCATGTTCGGTAATTCTACCGTAAAGGCATCCAGGACAGGATTCGGGTACACTTTGACCGGAACACCTACAAAGGTCTTAACCGGGTTTACGGCCAATGGCGGATCATTATAATAAGCTTTTCGAACGCAGCCATCGCTGAAAGAGGCCATTACCCAATAATAATTGCTGGCCGGATCAAAGCCCGAACCGGAACCTACATACAGGTTCTGGGTCGTTGCACCGGGAATAATCACGGAATCCAGATCTGCTTTCTTATCAAAGCCCCATTGGAACAGCGTGATATTAGCCCCCTGGCAAATAAGATTATCCGCAAAGAAAACCACATTCGGATTCACTGAACCTCCGGAAGGGTTTACCGTAAATGCCTTCGAACTAATGAGACTCGGACAGGTAAAGCCCACAGCATGTGAATAGACCGAAACCACCTTAGTGCCCTGGGACGGGAAGCTGATCAGGGCATAACGGGTAGAATCACTGCGTTGAATCACGGATGGTCCAGACCATACATAACGCTCGGAAGGATCGGGGATACGAGCCGCACCGAAGTTCTGATCCAGCATATTATCACAGAAACTAGCTGGTGGGAAAATGCTGATCCCTGGGGTAGCAGGAGTTGGATTCACCGTCACCGTAAATGGCTGACTATTGAAAACACAATTACTAGCGCTGGTCAAATTGATCAGGTAATTGGCTGTCTTCGGTGTGTAGATGAAATGAGTGCTAAGGGTATCCACAATCAATTGGGAAACGGAAGCAGGCGCCTTTGCCGGAATAAATGGAATGTTCACATCATTGGAGCTTCGGGTATAGGTATACACCGAACTTCCACCTGTTGATGATACGATCTGATAAGTCAGAATGGAATCACTACAGATTGTCTGTGTGGCTGCACTCGTCATTTGCGGTAATGGATTCACCTTAACTGTAACAGTTTTGGAAGCGCCTACACAATTTGGCAGGGACACTGTTGTTGGGGTAACAATGTATTGTACAAAGCCAGCCGTAGTAAAGGATGGATTAAACAGGGATTGATTGATGCTGGTAACTGCAGAAGAGCTGGCATTGGCAATTTGGCCGGTGATACCTCCGGTATTCGTCCCCAATGCCCAGCTATAGGTACTTGGCAAAGTAGCTGTAAGCGGAGTATTGGTGGTTCCCTGACTACAAACGCTATCTGTTAGGGTGGAGGTCAGGGATGGTAATGGATTAACTGTTACAACCACTGTTTTAGGAACCCCGACACAGGTTGGAATAATACTAACGGTGGTCGGCGTTACCGTGTAATAAATCGAATCCTGCAAAAGATTGCTGCTATTGTTAAGTACCTGGTTGATGGAACTACCCGTACCTGCGGAATTTCCGGACACCAGACCCAATGAGGTTAATGTCCCGGTACTGTACGCAAAACTGGATGAAATATTAGCAGTGAGGTTAATGGCCGTTGACTGGCCGCTACAACGGGTTACCGAATTGCCCGTACCAAAGGTGACACGTGGCAGCGGATTCACGGTAACGGTAGTGCTATCCAGGTTACCGGCACATCCATTCAAAGAAGTAGGAAGAATGCGGTAAGTAACGAAGCCCGATGTTGGCGCCGCACTGGAATCGGTATTCACCAGTAATTGATTGATCAGGCTGCCGCCACTGGAGGTGGCACCAGTAATCTTGGAAGAATTATTGATGGTCCAGGTAAAGGTGCTTGGTGCACTAGCGCCAAGGCTGATATTGATATTGGTCTGGCTACAAACAGTTGTCGGAGCTATGGTATTGAGCACCGGTGTCGGGTTAACGATCACTTTGATGCTATCCTTTATAACACTTGGACAAGCCGATGGAGAAGTGACCGTCACGATATAATAGAGTGAATCACTATTAACGTGCCCGATATTGGTCAGAGTTTGATTGATCACACTAAGGGTGTTGGCACTCTGACCGGTGGTATTCGCCCCCCCTGCGAGCGTCCAGGCGTAAGAAGATCCTGCACCTGTCGTAGCCACCAGGGAGATCAGGGTATTCGTGCCACTGCAGATCGTCTTGGAACTTGGGGTCGGAGTGGTGAGTCGTGGTGCGATATTGACAGTAACCACATGGGTGGCTATATCCGTGACGACTAAACCATTCGTGCTGACCGCTGAAATGGTGGCGGTACCTGAAAAAGTAGAACTATAGGTAACGACACCGGTACTGGCATTTATGGTAGTCAGCGGATCAACTGGGCTTGTCGACAAGGTGTAGCTTACCGTACCATTACTGGAAGTGGCAGTATAGGTAACCGTTCCAGCACCCTGGCATCGGGTACTTGTAGCACCCAATGAGAATATCGGAGTCTGAACCACCGTAACATTATGGGTGATCGTTGAGGCCGCAGTGGTATTACAACCTGCTGCTACCGCTGTTATGGTGGCCGTTCCGGAGAACGCCGGACTGAAAGTAACACTACCTGTAGTCGGTACTATATTTCCGGCGGCAGCTGGTGAAAGTGAATAGCTTAATGTGCCATTCCCAACATTGGCGGTGTAGGTCGTATTTCCACTGCCTTGTTTGCGGACACTGGAACTACCCAGGACAAAGCTTGGAACCCCAACGGATGGGGTAACGCTAACCGGGAAATTGGAAGTCAGCGTGCCATTACAACCCGTGGCCAAAACAGAAATCGTTGCGTTTCCTGTGAACGTCGGGCTATAAGTCAATTGCCCCGTGGCAGTATTCAGGGTTCCGGCTGCAACAGGTGAAACACTGTATACTAGTGGAGAAATAATATTGGAGGCAGTAGCCGTATACGTTACAGTCGTAACCGGGGAGACTAAGGCCTGACATATCGTCGAAGCAGGTCCGGCATTAAAAACGGGTTGCGTAACAACCGGTGTAATAACAACGGATTGAGTGGCGCTGGTAGATGGACCGCAACCCGTTGCAATGGCTGTGATAATTGCAGATCCCGTAAATCCGGCGTTATAAGTAACACTACCGGTACTAGTGTTAATACTCGCACCAGCCGCTGGATTTGTGGCAATGGAATACGTGATGCCTGTATTATTCGTTGCTGTTGCTGCATAAGAGACAGTGGATCCTTGACAGGCAGTTGGAGAAGCTGCCCCAAAGGATGGTGTTCCTACTCCTGAAACTACCGTTACGTTATGGGTGGCCACTAATGGGGTAATGCAACCAGCAGCGGTAGCCGTAATTACGGCAGTACCAGCCAAGCCTGGATCATAAGAAACGGCTCCATTCGAGCTGTTGATTCCCGATGCACTGGCGGGAGTCGTAGTTAAGGAATAGGTAATGCCCGTTGAATTTACGGCAGTAGCAGTATATGTAAGTATGCTAAAGCCCTGGCAGCGGGTGCTGGAAGCGCCCAGGCTGAATACAGGTATTCCAACTATAGTAACCGTATGGGTTGCAGTAGAAGGTCCATTACATCCAGATGCAGATGCCGTAATCGTAGAAGTACCATTCCAATTGGCGGCATACGTTACAGCTCCGGTCCCTGCAACAATGGTATTGCCATTGGCAAGGCTGGTGGCATCCAAACTATAAGTAATGCCGGTATTGTTGGTTGCTGTAGCACCATACGCTACTGAGCCTGCACCCTGGCAACGGGTAGAAGTGGCTCCCAGCGTAAAGATTGGGGTTCCTACAGTAGGTGTAATGGTAACAGTATGTGTGGATGTTTTGGGTCCATTACAACCTGTAGCACTTGCGGTAATGGTTGAACTGCCACTGTATCCCGCCACATAAGTGACCGCACCGGTACCTGCAACAATGGTATTGCCGGCCCCAAGGCTGGTGGCATCCAGTGTGTAAGTAATGCCGGTATTGTTAGTGGCATTTGCTGTATAAGTAACGAGACCTGCACCCTGACAACGGGTAGAAGTGGCACCTAAAGTAAAGATTGGGGTACCAACTGTTGGCGTGATTGTCACAACATGGTTGCCAATGGATGGACCATTACAACCCGTAGCGGTGGCAGAGATAATCGCAGTGCCACTATAACCAGCAACATAAGTAACTACACCGGTAGCCGCAACGATCGTGTTTCCGGCTCCGAGGCTGGTGCCATCCAGGGAATAAGTGATTCCGGTATTATTGGTGGAAGTGGCTGTATAGGTGACGTTTCCTGCGCCCTGGCAACGAGTGGAGGTCCCGCCAAGAGTAAAGACGGGTCCACCGACGGTTGGCGTGATCGTCACAACATGATTGGCAGTAGTGGGTCCATTGCAACCGGCAGCACTAGCCGTGATCGTCGATGTACCGCTCCAGCCAGCAACATACGTTACAACTCCAGTGGTAGCATTGATGGAATTTCCAGCCCCTAAACTGGTGGCGTCAAGGGTGTACGTGATACTGGATGAATTGGTTGCCGTAGCACCATAATTTACCGTTCCCGCACCCTGACAGCGGGTAGAGGTGCCGCCGAGTGTGAACACCGGAGTTCCAACCGTCGTGGTGATTGTGACTACGTGATTGGCAGTAGTGGGTCCATTGCAACCGGCAGCACTGGCTGTAATGGTGGATGTTCCAGTCCAGGCCGCAACATAAGTGACATCGCCGGTGGCGCCATTGATTGTATTTCCTGCACCCAAACTGGTGGCATCAAGCGTATAGGTGATTCCAGAAGTATTGCTAGCGGTGGCCGCATAATTTACGGTCCCTGCACCCTGACACCGGCTGGAAGTAGCACCCAAGGTGAATGCCGGAGTTCCCACTGTTGGGGTAATCGTTACTATATGATTAGCGGTCGTTGGTCCATTGCAACCAGCAGCACTTACGGTGATTGTAGAAGTTCCATTCCATCCGGCAACATAAGTTACATCTCCGGTGGCTCCATTAATTGAATTGCCGGCCCCAAGGCTGGTAGCATCCAATGTGTATGTAAGGCCCGTGTTATTAGTTGCAGTTGCACCATAGTTGACCGTTCCGGCCGCCTGGCAGCGTGTGGAAGTGCCGCCCAGTGCAAATGCCGGTGTTCCGACACTGGCATTCGTGGTGGCAACATGTGTCGCAGTTAAGGGGCCATTACAACCGGCAGCACTTGCAGTGATTGTAGAAGCACCCGTCCATCCGGCCACATAAGTGACATCTCCGGTAGCACCATTAATGCTATTTCCCGCTCCAAGACTGGTCGCATCCAGGGTATAAGTGATACCTGAAGCATTGGTGGCCGTTGCCGCGTAATTTACCGTACCAGCTGCCTGACAACGGTTCGAAGTAGCTCCTAGTGTAAATGCCGGCGTTCCCACATTCGCAGATATGGTAATGCTGGAGGAAGCCGAAGGACTTGCCGCGGGTACATGGGTAGAGGTAATGCGGATCAAATATCCATTGCCTGGAGTGACCGCCGGAATAGCACCGGTTATAGTACCTGTGGCTCCACCGGCACTATAAGTACCTAATGAAGTAGGAGCCGCAAAACTCCCCGCATTGTCACTAAGCTCCGCTGTTTCAACGGAGGCATTCGGCATCGTTGTCCGGGTAAACTGTACCGTAACAGTCGAACCGATGCAGATGGGATTAGGACTTACGCTGGTTATTGCTAAGGTCTGACTTCGCCCATCGATTGTGATGCCCAGCAGGGCGATCACCATAAAAAGGAATTTGAATAATCTGTTCATCATAGTAAAAGGTGGTTAAGGGGGGGATAGGGTACTCGTTTTCATTAAATCAATACAACCTAAAGACCCGGGATAGGGGTGGATCAGTAGGTATAAAAAAAATGGTTGTAATTAGGGAAGTAGAATCGACTTATAAGCAATGGAATTGGAGGATTGATCAAGGAAATATTGGGCTTATGAATAAGAACAATTTATTAATTAGTAAATTGCTTGTATCTCAAAGCCCAATGAAAATAAGTTAAGTTTGGTAGATTGTTAAAGTTGGTTCAATATTGAGAACGAAATTATACGCTATAATTGAATTCTCGTAACAACTGCGGCTAAGTTTTCTTCTAAAACCAGTATAATGAAACATCTATTTCGAAGACATATAGTTCTGGTTTTAGTGATACTTGGATCGATCAGTACAAACCTAAGTGCACATGAGATTTATTTCTGTAATGAAGCAATTCCTACCAGCCGTGATTTTGTTGCCAATCGTTTAATGAATGTCATTAAAAACCAAATTCCTACCGTTACCCTGGCCACCTTAAGATTCAAAGCCAGAATTTATTTTCCATATATCTCTGCCTGGTTGAAATATTACAATATTCCGGATGACTTTAAGTATATACCGATCATCGAGTGTGGTTTCCGAAACGTATCCTCCGGAGTTGGCGCCCGTGGGTTCTGGCAATTAATGCCGGATGTAGCAAAAGGACTCGGATTAGTAGTCGGTCCAAGTGTTGATGAACGGGATGACCCGGGAAAAGCCACCGTTGCTGCTTGTAAACTTATCCGACAACATTATGGAATTATCAAAGGTAATTTGCATATTTCCTCTTGGATTCTGACAGCTGCCTGTTATAATTTTGGTCCGGGTAATGTATTGAAAACCGTTTCCCGGCAGGGCACCGATTATTTCAATATGAAATTGAATGCGGAAACCGCAGAATATGTGTATCGCCTGATTGCTGTTAAGGAATTATTTGAACACCCGGAATTATATATGAATGGCTTTGGTGCCAATATCTTCAGCAAAGGAAATGAGGATAAGAATGCTGCCAGTGCCGACGTAAATAACCTGGAAAAAGGGGCAGCGACTAGCGAAGGACTTGATGAAGATTTTGCTGCGATCGATGTAAAAGCAACCAAAGAAGGAGAGAAAGTAGTCCCCAAGAAAACGAAATCTTTCCTGGTTACTGCCAAAATCGTTTCAGATGGTAAACCTTTCCGGGATGGACAGATTATTACTATTGAACTCGTGAATGACCTCCATCTTTCAGATGCCTTCCGGAAAAGCGGCACCAAGATAAAAGGACAAGGCTGGCTGATTGACGATCGTGTGTATATTGACCTGGGATATGGTCATGATGTGGAGGTACTAGATAAAATGATGAATAAAGGCCTGAGCGAGGAAGATGCCGCCAGTGATGATGAATACATAGTACTCAAAACGCAAATTGATGCGGATGACTGAGCATCATACCCGCTCTATTCCTGAATAAATTATTATTTAATTCCGTGCAGGAGCTAAGATACCTGAACTGTAATAGCCTGACACTACATTTGTAGAAATACACGAAGCCTAAGACACCATAATGAGACCATTATTAGCCATTTTTCTATTTGCCTGGTCGTTCGCCTTGCCCGCACGATCCTTGGCTCAAGATCTGGAAATTAAGGATGATACCATCCGGGTATCGCCGAGTGCCTTTCCATTGATGAGCTTTATGGGGGAAATCCGTGATTACCAGGCCCTTTGTTCTGATTATAAAATTGCGGCCTCAACCACCACACTGACCATTCGGCCCAATACGTCCAAACCCACCAAATATTGCCGGCTGATCGTGACAGAAGGTTCGAAAGGCAGTCCCCGGCAGCACCAGTTCATTCTGATCTTTGATAAGGATGCGGATCCTTCTGATCAAATCCACGACTATTCCACCAAGGATCTGCTGGAAAAAAGGATCGAATTCCTGGAAAAATCCCGGAAAGGGGCCGATGAACCAGATGACGAAAAAGTAAGCAAAAAAGAAAAGAAGAAACATAAAAAAGATAAGGATAATGAGGATGAAGGGACCAAGAGCAAAGGCAAGGACAAGGATCCTGAGGTAGCACAGGACGATGCACCAGCTAAGGATTCCAAGCAAAAAGGAAAAGGAAGCTCCAAAAAAGAAGATGGGTCTGATAATGCTTCGACCAAGGATAAAAAACAGGAGTATAGCACCACCAGCACTACGAGCACCAATACGGGCGAAAATTCCGGATCTGGGGATAAAAGTGAGATCCGGGACATTCCGACAGATCTTATTGAGGCCCGGGTGAAACTAAAGATCAATGGCTTTTACCGCGCCTGTGAGCTGTTATGTACCAAAACTGATATTCCGAATTCGATCAAATACGCCATGAAGTTGTTCGACAATGACGAAGAAGTTCTTGTCGAAACAACCAATGGAAAGACTAATGCCAAGAGTCAGTCGAAGATCCGTCAATACCTGAATCACTTATCACTTCTCAGCTATAAGAAAGTTGAGATGACGGCATCCAATATCAAGTTTGTGAGTAAGTTCCACCTGGGGCCGGATGGTAAATGGCATGCCTCTGCCGTAATTCTCCAGGATTTTAAGGGCTATAAGGATAATGTCCAGGTCTATAAAGACCAGACGAATAAGACGATTGATATCATTGTCAACACGTTTGAGGAGGAAAAGGACGGGAAAACAGTTACCAAATTTGACATTTTCCTTGGGAATATTTCCGTCACCAACATTCCATCCTAAGTCCAGTAATCTACAGTCAATCCTATGAGAAATCTTTGGCCGGCTCTGCTTTTGCTCCTGCTCAGCTCCCAGGGTGTGTGGGCGCAAATGGTCCCTTCTGATGCGCATCGGGAAGCGAATTTTCTGTATGAAGTGAAAGTAATCGATGAATTTATCGAACGCTTTAATGATGATTCTTTATCCGCTATACGCAAGGAATATAAGCAATCCGGCAGAACGGTTCCCTTTAAACGCACGGATCTATTACTGGCATTATTCGATCAACCTATAAAGCCGGGAGATTCCAGTTCCACGAGGTTTATTGCACAGGTAACCGATTCAGCAAAGCCTCAATTTCTATCCTTCAATGACAGCAATTGGTACGATGAGGTGCTTTGTGTGTTTACTATGAATGGGGAGAAAATGGAAATACCGCTGATCATGCAAGTCAATACAGCAGCGAATCACAGCGCCAAATGGATGATCGCAGGAATTGGTGATGCCCCCGTTTTTAAAAATGAAGCGTTGGTTGAATCCGAACAAAAGCAGGAGGACGCCAAGATCCGTAAATTTATTTCTCCATCAGACTATGCAACCAATTTCCTGGAATTGCATCATTTGCTGGCACCCGGTATGCATCCCGAAAATTACTTCGTCGCGCCACTCCTTGCAACCGATAAAGCCAAGAAATTTGTACAGCTCATTCGCTCGGGTAAACTCAAATTTGAGTACACTGCCAAGATGAAATTTTACTTCTTCCAGATTCCAAATTATTCATTTACGGTCGAGCGTTTTGAACGGCAAACTACCCATAGCGGATGGCTGATCAGTACCCTCTCACCCGTCCCGGAAGATCAAAAAAAAACCAGGCTGGAGCAGTTATTGCAGCGAAGTTTATAACCCCTTTTTATTACTTTGTTCAAGTAAATCGTTTTCAGGTATGGCAATTGGCAGGAAGGTTTTAATAGTGCTCAGCATTTTGCTTTATGGCAGTATGCAGGCTGATGCGCAAAAAGTAAATTCCAAAATCTCGAAAAGGGATGACCGGAATATCAGAGAACAGGCCAAAGCTACCATTGAAGGATTAGCGCGGCTTATGAATACCATTGCAGACCCCAGTCTGTCCAGTACCGACCTGGATGATGCCGTAGCAAATTCCCTTACAGGTGGTAGCCGGATCTTTTACCAGGATGATTTTGAAGTGGATGATGATTCAAACCCCGAAAATAATACCTCGGGTACGGATCTTCGGAATATCTCCACCTACCTCCACCAGTTCCATAATTTCTACCATCCAAAGAAAGAAGGATCCATCAAGTATGATGTGACCGATATACCGGAGATCCGGGTAGGTCAGAATAATCTATACCTGAAGGTTTATTATACCCAAACCATGAATGGGACCAATAGCCATGATGTCCCTTTTGAAAAGCGGTTTAAGGTAGCCGAAATGCAGGTCGTATCCGCCAACGGACAATACCAGACCTTAATTAATGCCATCAATTTCGCAGATAAAAAAGAGTCGGGTGGCTTTACCGTGGTAACCATCGTCGATGCCAAATCAGATGATGCCGGCCCTTCGGATGGGGAAAATCATAGTGCGGACTATTACAAACAGAGATTAAGCCTGGGATCGCGTTTGCTCAGCGAGAATAATTTTACAGAATCCTATTATAACCTCAAGGAAGCCAGGAAATCAAAATCCTTTGAGTCAGATGCCGATGGGAAGCTGAATGAACTTTTTGCAAAGATCCGATCCCAGAATATGGATCCGACCGAAGCGTTATTCAATGGCTTGTTTTCGCGGGCACAAACGGTATTAGACAAGTACCGCTATAATGAGGCCAAGCAATATTATAGTTATGCAAAAGAGGTAAAACCTTCAAGTGGTAAGGCCATAGGATTAGCAATTAGTGCTGTAAACGAACGGCAATCCAAGGAACAACTCCTGTTCAAATTATATGATCAGGGAGCCTATGCCGAGGCCGTTAAAGGCTTTCAGAAGGCCATTGATAAAAATCAGAGTGATAACCCTTCCCTGTTCATTGGGCTCGGTCGTTCGCAACAGGCATTAGGAAATGATGATGAGGCACTCGCTGCTTTCAATAGCGCCATTAAAGCGGATCCTTCCTTTGCGGAAAGCTATAAATGGCTGGGATATTTCTATAAGTACAAGAAGAACTTCAAGGCTGCAAATGATGCCTTTGTCAATTACCAAAGCCGTGCAGACGATCCGGGCGATCCCATCGTGGGTAGTGAAGTGGCCTTATGCCGGGGTATGCAGGCGTTCGACCGGCATGAAAATAGTTCTGCTATTGATTTTCTTAACAGTGCCGTAAGCCTGAATAGCAACAATAAAGAAGCCTCCCTGGGGCTTGCAAATGTTTACCTCGATCAACGGGATATTAAATCGGCTAAAAAAAGTATCCGAATGGTACTGGATCATGATAATTCCTACGCAGAGGGATATTATATACAAGCCAAGATTCTGGAGGTAGAGAATGATAAAAAAGGAGCCGAGGCCTCCTACAAATCGGCCATTAAATTCGATCCTAAGAATTACGTTTATTACTACGACCTGGGTAAGATTCAGATGGAGCCTGAGCTCGCTGCTTACCAGGAGGCCATACAGAATTTCAGTGTCTGCATCGATGCTCCGGTAAAGATGTTATTTACCAGGCTGGCTTATTGGAAGCGGGCTAAATGCTATTATAATCTGGGAAATCGGGATGAAGAGTCGTTCCAGGATTTTAAGAAGGCAGAAACAGCGATGCCAGCGAAGCCGCCTGCATTCTATGTAGAATATGCCAATCTGCTGATCCGGACCAAGCAATATGATAAGGCCATGGAAAACCTTAGCCATGCGTCCACAGACCCTTCTGCCAATTTAAGCATGGGTATGATCTCTTATATCCAATTTCCTCAGGACGAGGACAAATTTTTGAACTATTTTGAACGCGCATTCCGCGATGGGGTATCTGCTGAAGCAGTCAAGAACAATAGTACGATTACCGAACTCTACAATAACAATAAACGATTTAAGTCGCTCGTAAAAAAGTATAAATACAATACCTACTTATAGGATATACAATACCGGGTGCAATGCAGTATTATCGTACCTCATAAGCAAGCAGAATGAGTACTGACAAACATGACAATGACGAAGTAGGAAAACGGGCACTCCTTCATGAACTCAGAAATATCAATCTGGATTATAAGGTAGGGGTCATTGCTGCCGAATTGGTAGAAAACAAAATTTCTGCCGATACGATTTATTTTCGCAACCAGAGCACCTTCAAGCGCTCTGTAGCAAAGGATATCAGCGCCGTTTACTGGAGCAATGCTGAAGATGCACCCGCTAACCTGGTATTTGAATTAAACCGGGAAGGGATTTATGATATGCTACCGGAGGCCTTGGTCCATAGCCAGAGTAAAAAAACCCGAAATGAAAGTGATGCCAAGCGCAGCAATGAATTAAGGAAGCAGGAACGGGATGCCCGGAACTTTTTTAGTCCACTCGAAAATGAGTTTCATCACCGGGGACTTAAACTGGATACGATAGAGCGGGAATTGCTGAAGAATAACAATCATCGGCGCAACCGGCAGTTCTTCAATTATTTCTTCGAGGATAGCAGTATGCTTACAGACCAGCAGGTGCTTGTTCTGATGCATATCCTTCCATTAAGCCATAAAATTCGGGGGGATCTGGGACTCATAGCCCTCACTCTGACCAAAATCCTGAATTTCCAGGTAACCGTTACCTGCAATTGGGAACGCAAGCGATATCAGACTCCGGCGACAGCCAATTTGTTTTTAGGGGATCGTATCCTGGGAATCAATTCCATCCTGAATGATCACTTCGAGATTAGTAGCAGGTATTATGAGGTGGGTATCCATAACATACCGGCTCAGGAGTATGCGTACTTTATCGGAAAGGGAAAACACATGAATGCGCTCAACTTCATATTGCCTTATTTCTTTGCGGCGCATGTGAATTATGGTGTTGCCTTGCACTGTCGGAAAACGGAATCAGAATTCCAGGTTTCAGATCCTGAAACCAATAGCTTTTTAGGTTTTAACTCGTACATTTAGCCACCCTCTCACTTGTTATGTTAATTGGACTTATCACTTTTGCCATCTTCAGCATTGTCTGCCTGATTGGTTTCTTTATTGCCAATAAAAAGAGCCAGATTCTAAGCAATAGAACGGTAATATTATACTACCTGGCATTTAGCCTGCTCATCACCACCGGCGGTTTTATTGCCTTATCCAGCACTGCCGCCCGCAGCATGATGTACTTCATCCTCCTGCAACTGGTTTATGCAGGATTAGGGTATTTTGCTTCTTACCTGTTTAAAAAGAAAGCACCGGAAGAAATGTCCCAGGGGCGTTTCGCCGCGGTCTTTTTTGTGCTGGTAAATGCATTTGTCGGAATGATTGGATTCACCCTCCTTTACAACTACTTTGAACCTTCGGGGCTGGCTCCCTGGTATGCTTTATGCGTGCTTCCGTTCGTGCTTCCACAATTCCTGAGCACCAGCCTGAGTAGTTATCGCAGTATTCCACAGGAGATCAATAAGGTCTGGTATTTTCCCTTGCATGCAGATGAGGTGGATTACGATAAGATTGATACCACCACGATCTATATGCTGGAACTGGAATATTCAAAGTCCATCAATGATCCGAGAGTAACCAATACCAAGCTCAGAGCCCCTGTAGCCATGAAGTTTGGCGACTGGTTCCGCTCGTTTATTGATAATTATAACTATAAATTTGATTCAGATCCCATCCAGTATCTGAATGATGATCAAACAGCGCTGGGATGGATCTTTTATGTGAAACCATCCTTTCTGGGTGGGACGCGGTTTATAGATCCCGAGCTCACCATCGCGGAAAATAAAATTGCAGAAAAGAACATCATCATGGCCAAGCGGGTCGGGGTGGTGGAAGAAGTGGAATCGGATTACTGATCACCTTTACGTCACCTTTTTTAAATCGGATCGAGACGACCTATAGCATGCTACCAAAGTTGCAATTCCATCTTACCAATTGGGTTGACGGGATGAAAATCACCCGTCAGCATTTTGTTGATTCTGAGAACGCCCTGGTGGATCAGATCCGGGATGCTCATGCAGCATCCATCAATGCCTTCTCCTATGGACTCCTTCAGCCATTGGCCGGAGAGAAAAGCTCCCTGGATTGTACGACAATGTCTAATCAGACCCGGCAGTTCAAAGTCACAGTTTCCTATTGCAGGGCCATAACCGCCGGGGGCAGCCGGATCGAAATAATTCCTGGTATACATCCTGAACTGGTCAGTGATTCCAGCAATATGGGTTCGGATGATTTGACATCCTCTAAATCCGGAGCCAGCAATTACCTGGCAGTCATCTCCGTTGATCCCTATAACCGGCAAGCCTTTGGCCCTGCCGCTGCTGAGGAATACCCTCCACGGAATATATACAGTGTCTCCGCCTACAAATTAAGCCTGGTACCGGAAGAAGAAATTCATACCGGCTCCATTGGTGCATTCAATATGCCGGTTGCACGTTTCATTTTACGGAATGGGGAACTGGTCCGGGATAATGAATATATTCCTCCTTGTGCCGTTGTAGGAGCCCATCCAGGAACCAAACAGATCTATAATAATCTGGCAGAGCGCCTGAACCAGATTCAGGAATTCAGTACAGAAATTGTCCGCAAAGTGGTTGAGGGTGCCCAGAATTCAGCCCTGGCTCAAAACCTTCAAAAGATCTGCGAACATAGCGTTCGCCATATTTCCTCGGAATTCTTTCTGTTCCGGATGATGTACCGGCAACAATCGCCGGTCTACATGGCCAATACGGTTGTTCAATTGGCCAGCCTGATCAATGTCAGCATGAGCCTGCTATCCATCAAGGACAAGGAAGAACTGCTCCAGTATTTCAGTTACTGGAATGAAATCAGTCCCGGCAAGTTTGAGGACATGTTATCTCAGGTCATCAATGCCGATTATGATCATGAGGATATCTATGGGTTCTATCAGCCCTTATTGAATTTCCTGAAAGTCTGGAGTGATCTGCTGGAGAAACTCAAGGATCTCAAGCTTATCGGCCAAAAGAACGAGAAGTTTGACTTTGGCGGAAGAACAATGGAAACACCAAAAGAAAAAGGTAAAGGCAAATTCAGCATATTCGATTAATCTCCTATTTTTATCTACCATTTATGAAACCAATCAATAGTAAGGAACGCAGTAAGTCGCTCTTGCAGTTTGTATTTATCTTTTTTGCCCTGGCAATGGTTCCGGTTGCCCTTATTTTCTTTTCCTATTATAAGGTGCCGGAGGAGATCAGCCAATCGGAAGAAAATAAACTCGTTGCTTATTCAAATTTCGAGCATACACAAAAGCTGATCTTGAAAAAGATGGTGGAAGTGGATTCCAATATTAATCTATATGCTTCTGCAACAACGGAAAATCCAAAGTTGCTGGATAAAAAGATCGTTGATGGATTGTCTGATCTATCCAAGATGGACACTTCGATCAAGATGGTTAAACTGGTAAGCGACGGATATGCCAATCACTATACGCATGTCACGAAACTTGTCGAAGCACAGGAAAAACTCAAGGACGCCATGCTGAAATTGCAGGATGCAGACGCAAAATTAAAAGCTGCCCAGGCCAATCCCATGATGGGAGGCATGGGCGCTATGCCGATGCCGCCGAGTAATTAGGTAATGGGGGTCTTTATGAAAACTTAGTCTACCCAAATCTATCCAATCACGCGTTACCCCCAGAAACTATGACAACGTTATCCTTTAGTGACTCACTGAAATCCGCTATTCAGGTCGCTATTTCCTTTGCCCGTGAGTATAAGAACGAGCAATTTTCTCTGCCGCATCTTTTAAGAGGATTACTACATAAAGATGCCGGCCTCCACCCATTTCTGAATTCCCTGAATAAGGACATCGGTTACATGACCGAATGGGCGGAGATCCGCATCGATGAAATGCCGAAAAGCGGCAAGTCGGTTGAGAACATTGCAGCAGATGCTAAGACAGCTAATGCCCTGGAGGAGGCGGATAATATTCGCCTGAAGCTTGGACTGAATGATGTTACGCCGATCTGTGCTATTACCGCTCTGGTAAAGCCGAATATTGGTTTTAGTTCCGAAGAACTTAAATCCTTCCCCCTCCGGGAAAAGGAAATTCTCGATCTTTTTCTGAGCGATAGCTCGCTGAGTCAGACCCTTGGTAGTTCCCAAATGGGCGAATCCGGTGCTGAAAATGCCCCGCAGGCCAAAGGAAATGTAGCCTTACTTAAATATTGTGTTGACAAAATAGCGCTTGCCAAAGAAGGAAAGATTGACCCAATCATCGGCAGGGATAAGGAAACCCGCATGATGCTGGAAGTATTGGGCCGTCGGACGAAGCCAAATGTGATCATTACCGGTGATCCGGGCGTAGGTAAAACCGCCCTGGTCGATGGTTTTGCATTAAGCATCGTTGAAGGCAAAGTCCCGGATGCATTGAAAAATGCCTTCCTCTTCGAACTGGATCTGGGTTCCTTATTTGCCGGAGCTTCCTACAAAGGAGAAGTTGAGGAGCGCCTGAAAAGCATCATCAAGGAAATTAAGCAGTTCGACAAGGCTATCCTCTTTATTGATGAAATACATACCCTACTTGATCCTAAGGGCAGCGCAGGTGGGGCCGCTAATCTGCTGAAACCGGAATTGGCCCGCGGAGAGATTACGGTTATCGGAGCGACTACACTCGATGAATACCGTAAATTGATTGAGCCGGAACAGGCCTTCAGTCGACGCTTTGAAGTCATTCGGGTGGATGAGCCGGATATGGCTACTGCGACAAAAATGCTTCATAAATTATCAGAGGCTTTTGAAACCCATCATCAGCTTAAGATCCAGAAGGATGTGCTGGCTGAATGTGCACGGCTTGCGAAGCGTTATGTGAAGGATCGTCGTTTACCGGATTCTGCAGTCGACCTGTTGGATCGGACCATGGCGGCGCTGAAAATGATGAACGAAACATCCATTCCCGAGCTGGATGTGCTGACCACGCAATTTGAAGCCCTGGTAAAGGATGTTGATCTGAGTGATGTGGATCGTATCGCAGAATATAAATGGTTTTATCAAAGTCTGAAAAACAGCCTGAGCCCGGTTTTGTTCGGTAAGCTGACAGATCCTACAGATATCAGTAAACTGGAAACAGCTACTGAAATGGAAACCGCTCTGGGACAGACGCTGACCAATCTCAAAGAATTTGCTGCAGATATAAAAGATGAAGTAACCAAGCAGGAGCTTGCCGCTATTGTTGCCTTTAAGACCGGGATCCCGATGGGTAAGATCCAGGCTAAGGAGCAGCAGAAACTGGCCGAGATGGAGAATATCATCAAGCGCCGGGTGGTGGGGCAGGATCATGCAGTGAAAGCCTTGTCGGATGCCATCGTTGAAAGTCGCAGCGGCTTAAACAAACCCGGACAACCTATTGGCTCCTTCTTCCTGCTCGGTCCTACGGGTACTGGTAAAACAGAAGTGACCAAGGCAATCGCAGATTTCCTCTTCAATGATGAAAAAGCGATGATCCGCTTTGATATGTCTGAATTCAAGGAGGAACATTCTGCAGCCCTATTATATGGTGCACCTCCGGGATATGTTGGTTATGAAGAAGGTGGGGTATTAGTAAATAAGATCCGGCAACAGCCGTATTCCGTCGTTCTATTCGATGAAATTGAAAAGGCACACCCTTCCGTTTTTGATATATTTCTACAGATATTAGATGAAGGTAAAATGAGTGACCGCCTGGGTAAGGAAGGTGACTTTTCCAATTCACTCATCATATTTACTTCCAATATTGGTAGTGAATGGATTGTCGAGCAGTTCGCACAGAACATCATGCCGAAGTCCACACAGCTCATGGAAATCATGACCAAGTATTTCCGGCCGGAATTCCTGGCCCGACTTACCGAGATCATTCCATTTGCTCCAATCAGTGAACAAAATGTGGTCAAGATCCTGGAAATTCAGATGAAAAGTCTGTTGGAAAGTCTTGACAAACAAGGAATTGCATTGGAAGTTTCGGAAGATGCCAAATCCAAGATTGCCCTTACTGGATTTACTCCGAAATATGGAGCCCGCCAGATTTCCGGTGTAATCCGGACGCATCTCCGAAGGCCGATTTCCAAGCTGATTGTCTCGGGTGGAGTAGGCAAAGGAGACACGATCGTAGTAAAACTAAATGATGAACAAGAAGTTGACTACACAGTAAAAAAATAATTTCAAAATGTAAAAAATTGCAGTATTTTGGTGGACGGAATAGGCATTTTTATACTGCGAGAACGAACGGACAAAACCTGACATAAAAATCACCTCACATTAACTTCAAAAAAACACCTGACTATGTTTGATTACCAAGTAGGCGGTAATGCCGTCAAGATGGATGCCTCAGAAGGGATGGCAGATATTTCCATGAATCGTTCCCTTTTTGTTCAAAAGTTAACGGCCGATGATCCAATTCGTCCGGAAGCGGTATATGACCTGAAAACGGTTGAGGAAGTTTTTGATCATTATAAGCCCAAAGTGGAAGTCGATTTTGAAACGCAGGATGGAACTTCTAAAAGCGAAGAGCTCCATTTTAATAGCGTTGCTGATTTCAAGGCCTCAAATATGGTCAGCCAAAGTCCATTGCTCCAAGGCTTGAATAACGAGAAAGACGAATACCAGAAATTGATGAAACAATTGAAGACCAATAAACTGGTTCGTAATGTGATTGAAAACCCTGAAACCAAAGCAGCATTCATGAATGCCCTGCAAACACTCATCAACGAGTTGGATTCCAGCAAATAATTCCACCCATCATTCATTCAAAAAGAAACTAGTAATACCAGAATATTATGGCAGAAGCATCAATGCAGCAGCAGGAAGAAAATCAGGAACTCTCGTATAAAGCCCCGGCGGCCGGTGCGGCACCCGCGGAGTCCCTGGATGCCAGTCTTTCCAAGCTAGCTAAATATGGCAGTTTTGATTTCCTGGAATCAGCGATTGACGGAGTTCAAAGCCTTAACCCGGAGCGTAAAGCCCGGAAGAATATCTTCCTTAGTGACGCCAACAAAAAGAAAGAGCGGGCAGATCTAAAGAAAAAAATGCAATTATGGCTTGATTTGCTGGCCTCCAGCAATGATATTAGTCAAATGGCAGAGGTGAGTCAGCAACGCGCAGAAGAAGCGGCTGTCTGCCTGAAAAAGAACCTTAAGAAAGCAGCAGAAGCCAGTCATGACCTCGAAGTTTCTTATCGTTCCCTGAATCTGTTCTATAAGAATACAGAATCAGATAAATTAAAGAACGTTACCATCGTAAATGCTGGTCCGGACCAAATTAAAGATCTGGATGCACCTAAGTTCATCGAGTACATCGCCGGAGAACTGAAGCAGAACTATGATCGTCTCGATCTGCGCAATAACTATTCGATATTGTGTATCCCTGGATATCTGGGTAGCAATGCAGTGGTTGAGAAATGGGCAAAGATTGCCTTTGATAATAAGACCATGCTGGTCACTGACTTCATGGATATTGACAATCCGGATGATACCCTGGATATGTTCACCGAAGCCAACCTTACAGGTGGTGAAATTCACCGTTCCAATGTAATGATGGCGGCGAACTATATCGTTGGTCGTGCCAAGAATACGGAGATCGACGAAGAAGACGATCTGCGTGTACCACCAAGTGCAGCTCTTGCCGGTAAATTGTATTATACTTTGATGTCTCAGGTGACTGCCGGTAAAAAACATGGTGGTATGAATGAAGTGGAAGGGATCCGCTTCGATCTTAAGAAATCAGAGATTTCTGCTATGGACCGTGCGGGTCTGATACCATTGGTAAGTGAATATGGAAAGGTCATGGCCTTCTCATCCAAGACCCTGTTCAATGGAGATAATATCGGTCTTCAGACCTATTCTGTAGTCCGTGTATTTGACTATATCAATAAGGTTTTGATCGACTTCCTGAACCGTCGTGCATTTGAAAACTGGACTTCTTTGACAGAACAGGACCTGCGTTCTCAGATTGTTAAATTCCTGGATAGTATTAAGGGAGCGGACAAGCTGATCGAAAAGTTCCGAGTGCTTCGTTTTGAGCGTGATGAGGAGCAGAAGGATCGGATCTATCTGGATATCAATATCACTCCTTACTTCCCAGCCAAGAGCTTTATGCTGAAACTGGATGGCCATAAAGGGGATGATGGTGCCGAATGGGCTACCAAGACGGAAAATGCATAATTACTATTAAACGTTTTTAGTTTTTTTTTAACCACCAAACCAAACCAGCTATGGCTTACAAAATGACCCTTAACATGGGTAGCAAAAAGTACGATGTACTTAGCACAACATTCTCATTTAACCGTTCAGTAGATCCGAAGGGACGTCCTTCTTCCGGTGTCTATGGTGGTGAGATCCACTTGGTAGTAGAATCGTATGCAGATACGACTTTACTTGAAATTATGCTGAACAAACAGCATACGGCGCAAAAAGGTGATATTTCCTATGATCAGGGAAGCAGTGATGGCGTTATGAAGACGCTGAAATTTGTGGATGGCTTTATCACCAACTATACTGAGTCCGCTCAGGCGCATAGCGGTGATGCCATGACAATCCAGCTGACAATTTCTGCTCGTGAAATTTCCATGGGTGATGCTGCAAAGCATACCAATCTGTGGCCAGATAATAAAGCGTAAGCTTTCTTTTTCTACAACAGGAATTTATCAACCACAAGACCTGAACCCAGGTCTTGTGGTCTTTTCCATTTCTAAACCTTCTATCACGTGGCGCAGCAGATCAGCGTAGAAATTACGATTAACGGAAATAAAATCGCTCCATTTTCCCAGTTGTCGCTGCGGCAGCAATTCAATGCACATCATTATTTTGAATTACACTTCAATCATGATGTACTGGAAACTTCGGGTGCGGTAACCCTGGATAAATCCAAGGATTACCTGGGGAAATCCATCAATATCAGTTTCAACAATTTCGAAAAAACCCAAAATGAAAGTGTCTTCAAAGGCATAGTCACCGACATCCGTATCGCCAATACTATGGATTCTCCCGGCGATATCATCTTCAGTGGGTATAGCTCCAGCATCCTCCTCGAAACCGGGGAGTCCAACAAATCATTTCTTAATAAGCCACTTAACAGTATCGTTAAGGAAATTACAAGTGCTGTTGCATCCAATGACCTCAAGGTCAGTGTGAATCCGGTCAAGAAGAGCAACTTGCCTTATTGTGTACAATATCTTGAAAGCCATTTTGAATTCCTTCGCAGATTGGCTGCCGAATACGGAGAATACTTCTATTATGATGGCTCCGTTCTCAATTTTGGAAAACCTTCTCAGGCCAATAGCCTGAGCTTACAATATCCGAACGATCTTTCAGATCTGAATTTACAGGTACGCCTCACTCCCATGAATTTTAAGCATGGAGGCTTCCTTTCCAAAGAAAATAAAAAGCTTAGCGTTGCCTCATCAGCCGCACAGGTAGCAGGTTTGGAGGCATTCGGCAAACATGCTCTTTCCGTTTCCGATCAGGTCTTTAGTGCAAAAACCAATACGTTTTCCAATCGGAAATTCCTGGAACAAAAAGATCTGGATGAATCCGTAAAAATTGTAAAATCTACTGCTGCCAGTAATATGGTGGTGGTGGAGGCAAGTTCCGACTCACCTCAGGTTACACTGGGAGCTACTGCTTCCATAATGGCTGATACAACGGATTATGGCAAGTTCACGGTGATTGCTGTGAATCACCATACCGATGGACTGGGCAATTATCACAATCATTTTGAGGCGATACCCAGCACCATTGCTGTGGTTCCAAATTCGCACGAGGAAAAGCAGATCGCCGAGCCGCAAATGGGTTATGTGATTGATAATAAAGACCCCGACAAACTCGGTAAAGTTAAAGTACGGCTTCTCTGGCAGGAAGATAATGAATCCACCCCTTTCATTCGAGTGCTCACCCCCCATGCCGGCTTATATAAAAATGAAAAGAAGACCCGAGGCTTCTTTTTTACACCGGAAGTCGATGAAATGGTCATTGTAGGCTTTACACAAAATGATCCGGAACGCCCATTTGTAATGGGGAGTCTGCCACACGGTAAAGCAATTGATAGCTCTGAAAGTGGCGATGATACCCATATCAAATCCCTTAGCACCCGGAGCGGAAATATCATGACCTTTAGTGATGAGGTAGATAATAAACAATCCATCAATATTCAGACCGACGATAAGAATTATATCTCGATCGAGATCGATAATATGGATGGAATGATCAAGATCTATTCCTCAAAAGCCATCGAGGTGAATTCCCAGGAAACGATTGTTGTCAAATCCGGAAAATCCATCGATATTCAGGGGGATAAAACGATCAATATCAAATCTGAAAAGATCACCATTGAAGCAACGGACACCGTTAGCATCAGTGCCAATAAGAAAATTGAACTAAAAGCCGCCGATATCAGCATCGAAGCGGATTCGGGCTTGGAAGCCAAGGGCGGATCTTCTGTCAAGGTGGAAGGTGCCAGCGCGGAATTTAGCGGTACGGGCTCTGCCAAATTAAAGGGTGCCATGGTAAATGTTGAAGCCTCTGGGATTAATACCATCAAGGGCTCCATGGTCATGATCAACTAGTCCCTTCATTCCGTAAATTTACCTACCCGGTTTATTGTCCTAATTATGAACGCCAAGCTTTACCAGATGCCCTTCCGTTTCGATCTGCTTATGGAGCGGAATCAGGAATTGCCCGTCTGTAATCTTGGAACCTCCATCGCGCAAAATATTTTCCTCATTATCACTTCCAAGTATAATGAGCATCGCTTCGATCCCGAATATGGCTGCGAGATCTGGGAACGTGATTTTGAATTGATCACCAATCCGTTGATGTGGCAGGAAGAAGTCAATAAATCCATCATCAAGACCTTGTCGCGCTATGAGAGGCGCCTGGATAATATCACCGTAAATACTTCGATCACGGAAGAACCCTATCAAAACCCATTGACCCGGGTTCGCAGTATTAAAAAGAAATTGACAATCCATGTTCAGGGGATCCTGAAAGCTACCGGTGAACCGTTCACCTTCTCCCCACAACTCTTTCTCAGTCCGATTTCCATCGACTGATCCGCCCATCCGTTTTAGCCATGCTCAATCCAGAAAACAGTAATCTTAGCAAGGAAGCCATTGCCAGCCGGATGTTCCGGAATGCAGCCCGTTTCTGGGGGCTGAATGATACCAATATGGATAATTTCGACCCGCTGGTACGCCTGCTGGTCGAAGCCTGCGCCGTTGAAATCTACCGGATCGATAATGAAATTGCTTCGCTGCAACGGATTATGACCGAGCGCCTGGCAGACCTGCTGATCCCTGAAGTGCATATCCAACCCAGGCCCGCACATGCCATCATTCATGCCGCTGCTACCGATGAGCTGATGTATGTGGCACTTGAAGCACAATTTCTCCATCAGAAGCGGGTCGCCTCTGTAGTAAACGGACCACTGGATAAGAGCCTGGATATCTTCTTTTCGCCTTCCGGACGGTTTAAGACCATTTCAGGAGATGTAAGTATGATCGCGGCCTCAGGGAATGTTTACCAGCTCAACAACCTGCAACAAAAAGAAACCTTCCTCCGGCCGATGCCGGGTCGCCTTTTCCCCCCTCAAATTGTTTATATCGGAATCAATTCTCAAAAGGGTCAGGATCTTACCGACCTCTCCATATTTTTTGAACTGAAAAATACACCCGATAAGGCGCGATATTTAAGCATGCTGCGTCATGTTCGCTGCACTTGCAATGGGAAGCCTGTCCAGTTGGATAAGGGACTTTCCCAGACCAGTTTCGAAGATCATGAACTGCCTTTCGAAGATGCGCTGGAAGAATTGTACATCAACCGTCGCCTGGAGCGCCAGATCAACCGCATCTATACTACGAATTTCCTGACAATCTCTGCAACGGACAATGAATTGCTAAAGGAGATCGATCCTTCCCTGCTCCGGAATTATCCGGCGGAATTTGATCAGTACCTGAATAGCAGTGATCTTAATCTACTGAATAAGAATTTGCTGTGGCTTAAGCTGGAATTCCCTCCGGAATTTACCGCACCGGTCCTGGATGACCTCACCATCGCTATCAATTGCTTCCCGGTAGTTAACCGTCATTTGAATGAACTAAACTACCGACTGAACAGCTATTTCAATATCATTCCGCTATTAAGTAGCGAACAGTTCTTTGCCGTTAAAAATGTAGAAGGAACGATCGTTGGTCCCCGTGGACGTAATGATTATGTGTACTATCCCTTTGACCAGTACAATGATGTAGACAAAGGCATCTATACCGTCCGGGTGGGTGATCTGGAACGGTTTGATAGCCGGAATGCTGCGGAATATATCAATTACCTGATGGAATTGCTGCGGGATGAAAGCCGCGCTTTTGCGGCATTTGGACAGGATTTTATGGCCAGTGCCATCAAGGACCTGAATCAGAATATTGGCCTCATTGAGCAAAAGATCCGACAGAACTTGCACCTGCTGCAGACAACACCGACCTATCTGCTGATCAACCCGCTCGAGGATGGCGATACGATTTTCGTTCAGTTCTGGACCTGTGCCGGTGAAGCCGGTAATGGGGTACGAAGCGGCTCTCAAATGGATCTTTATGAAGGATCCTCTTTTGCAAAACAAAGCCTGGTGCTGATGACGCAAAGTACCGGCGGCATGGACAAGCTAAAGAATACGGAGATCCTTACCGCCTTTAAATCGGTATTGCTCTCCCGCAATCGGCTGGTGACCTCCATGGATATCAAAAACTATTGTACGGCCTACCTGCATGGTAAAGCCCGGAATGTAAAAGTGGAGAAAGGTGTGGCGATTAGTCCGATGCCGGATCAGGGACTGATTCCGGTGGTGAGTGTAACGGTAACTGCCAATGATTCAAGCATGGTATCTCCGGAGGACTGGGAGCGCATCAAAGTAGAACTGGTAGCAGAATTAGAAAATCAAAGTACGAATCAGGTCAATTATCAAATTCATATCAACTAAACGCTATGGGAAAGCCAGCAGCCAGGATCGGAGATATGCATGTTTGTCCAATGGTAACACCCGGTGTACCCCCAATTCCGCATGTGGGTGGACCGGTTATGGGGCCAGGTGCGCCCACGGTATTGATCGGCGGTATGCCCGCAGCTGTGATGGGGGATATGTGTACATGTGTTGGGCCGCCGGATACCATTATTCTGGGTTCGACGGGCGTGATGTTAGGCGGGAAACCTGCTGCCAGAATGGGCGATAGTTGTGCACATGGTGGTACGATTGTCCTGGGTTGCATGACGGTCCTGATTGGTGAAGCCAGCGGAGGCGGTGGTGGGGCTGTTTCTGTTATGCCGGTGAATATCATGATGGAAGTGATGCAGAAAATGCCACCCGAAGTGAAGCAAACGATGGCACAAACGGCTACGCTGAAAGATGCCGCCGATGATGGATCACCGTTTTGCGAAGAGTGTAATGCCTGATAACCACGTGAATCTGAATTAATATGGTTATCTCCAAAGGACAGATGGTCCAGATCCACGCTCTATTCAACGAGGCCTTCGCCCGGAAGACTATGGCATTCCTGGAAACGAAATATCCGGAATGGGCAGCTTCGCAAAGCCTGGAATCGCGGCAGGAACTATTGATCAGAGGAATGAAGCAAGCAGCCAAACACCAGATGCAATCCCCGAAAGAAGTGGCGGCCTTCCTGGAATACCTGGTAAAGTTTGGCGAAGATTTTGAGGATAATCCAAAACATGATTGGGCACGAAAAATTCTGAAAGTCCGGAATATCAGTGGGTTTGAAAAGATCAGCAGACTCCAGAAGAAAATGCCTATTTAACCAATTTCGAACCATATGCCCAATCCGATAAAAGCCTGTATGCTTAAAATCAAACAGGCCCTAAAAAAGGAACCTAAACCTGAGGAACATTTCATAAAATTCCTGGTCCAGGATGATAAGGGTAAGCCCGTTAAGGATGTCAAAATCAAACTGACTTTACCTGATGGAGCGATAGAAGAAGTGAGTAGTAATGCCCATGGTCAGATCGAGATCAAAGGCATCAAACCCGGAAATTGTACCCTCGATCTTGCCTGGGATGAATATGCAGCCTCAGAAATTGCATTCCTGCAATAGTCCATTAACCAGAACGATCTATGCCTGAGTTACATCTGATAAAAGGAAAGGAATATAAGGTCCAGGATAATGATACCCTGGATTCGATTGCAAAAGCGAATGGATTGACCTGGCAGCAATTGGCGAAATTTAACTGGGGTACGGAGGATGAGGCGGAGGTCAATATGAAACTGCGGGATAAAGTGGGAAGCCGGAAACGGTCCAGCACGGATGATACCAAGTTTATCCTTAGCAAGGACGATGATCCGGGCCTTATCTATATTCCGGAAACCCCCAAAGCTCCTCAGACCTACGCCAGTAATTCCACAACAACTTTAAGCGTTAAGCTACCCACAAAAAAGACCTTTAAAACGTCTAAATGTCTGGTTGTATTCCGGCCGGATCCTGCCTGGAAAGGCGAATGGGGCTTTGATTGGTTGCGGGATGGTGACTGGGGAAAGGGGCAAAAGTTCAAACCACCTTTGCTGGATGGCGGTTATAAGGCCGGTGTCAAAACTGGTATGACTGGCGCGGAAGCTGAAACGGCATTAAAAGCGAAATACGATATCCTTCCAACAGTGGTAAAAGTTCCAAGCCGCTACCGGATCGGATTGCTGAATATCTTCCCCCAAAACCTGGGTGGTACCAATCCTCCCCCGGATACCTGCAAGCTGAAATTAAGCATCAAAATCGAAGAGGAAAAGGCGGATACCTTGAAGATCGTCCTGCCAACCTATGATGATTCCGGAACCAAGAAGGATTACTTTTCACTGGTGTCAGGCAGTCTGGATCTTCCAACGGCAGTAGGCAATCATAATGCAACGCTGGAGCTCAAGTGTATCAAGGAATACAGTGCACAGCAGGAGATTAAAATTGTAGCGGAGACCCGGGAAACGGACGGAACTTATAAGACCTATGATGCCGGAAAGCTTATTGCGCTTCCAAATGATGCATCGCGCCGGAAATCCATGAAGATGGTGTTCATCAAGGTGTTGACCGATGTGCGGGATACTGGCGTTCCTGACAAAGGGGACTTTGATGCTACTGAAAAGGATAATCTGCTTAAAGCTTTGTTCCAGCCCTTGATGCTGGCAGAGTTTGAGGATGCTCCGGACTTTGATCTGAGCACCAATGACGATTTTAAGCGGAAGACTTCAGCAGGGAAAAAAGGGAAATTCTATACGCGAAAAGACAAAGCCAAAACAGGCCTTAATCAGGATGATAAGGATTTCTATCCGACTGTAAAAAGCCTGTTCCTGGCAGAAGGTACCAATTCAAAATATGCATCGGACTTCCTGATCTTTGCCTTTGGGGTGCGGCCTTATGATAAGGCACTCGGGCAGGTGCAGGGTATCGGCGTACATAATTTGATCGTCTTCCCTAAACGGGATAAATGTACCGTCAATCATGAAGCCCTGCATGGATTGGGCTTGCGGCATTCATTCAAGGATGATGTGAACCAGGTGGATCCGGATAATATCTTCACCTTCCAACAAGGCAAAACGGACAATGTAATGGATTATACCTATGATGATTCGGCACTGATCGTATGGTCCTGGCAGTGGAAAATTGTGAACCCATAACGGATGCGTCAAGGATGAACCTATGCGATTACTGCCTTTTTTCCTGCTCATCATTTTAGCCATTAACGGCCATGCACAGACCAGGAAACACCCATCACCTAAAAAAGTTATCATGAATAGTTTCAGCATATCCCAGTTTGAAAAAAATCAGGTCAATAATGAATATCAATTCAAGGACAATGATGGCCGGATCGTAAAGCAAACGGCTATTCCGAAGCGTAAAGAATACCTGGAGGAGATCAAGGATCCGCGATCCCCTTATTCTCAGGTTCGGATATATTATATGGAATCGGGCAGCATAAAAGTGGCTGGTGACCGGTTTTATTTGATGCCGATCAATGTCTGGAAATATTATGCGCAAAATGGTACGATCACCAAGGAAACCAATTGGGAGGCGGGCTTTAAATTCAGTTTGTCGGATCTGATTGCGAAGATGAAAGCCAATTATGATCTGGACCTGATGAAAAATAATCCGCTGGTAGATGTTGAACGGGCTGATGATGAGGAAGATGGGCGCAAGGGATATGTGGTCACCTTTCCGGCTAGTGCTCCTGGAGTGGTGAATATTGTAGTGATCGATGGAATTAATGGCAAAGAAACAGAGCGAACCACTAGTACTGTTAAGCATTGATTTTTAGCGCCGTAACTTTACCCATTGTTGGCAGCGAACGGATCGAAGTCCCTGGCATGCCTGGTACCTATAGTTGATCCATATGTTTTCACACCTAACGTATATTCTTCTGGATGCCGCCCGAATGGGCGAACAGATGGAGCATGCCAAGGAGCGTAATAAAAAGCATGATTCATTATACCGCGGTGGCAAAGAAGCCAGTCTGTTTGCGGTAGCCCCTTATATTTTTCAATTCTCTAGTCCCAGCTCCTTTAGTGACTGGTATCTGGATCATGGCTGGGGAGATAGCTGGGGCATTCTATTGAAATCCTCCTGGCCATTGCCGGAGATGCACAAGCATTTTCGCCGGTTTTTGATGGTGAATACGGAGGATGGACAGAATCTGTACTTCCGGTTTTATGATCCCCGGGTCCTCAAGATCTTCCTGCCAACCTGTGATGCGCAGCAATTACGCGAATTCTTTGGTCCGATCGATTACTTCCTGTTGGAAGATGAAGACCCGGCTTATGCGATCCGCTACTGGCATGAGAACGGGCAGTTGAAGATGCAGAAAAAGCGATTGGAGGAGTTGGTGCAACGCTTTGCACCGCCGGGAGCGGAGGCGGATAATAAGGTTCCGGAATTGGTAGGTGTTGAGACGATGGCAGGATCATCAACCGCCACCTTTGTTCAGCCAGTAGCACCAGCAAATCCCAAAAAGGAAGAATTTACCCGCCAGCCACCCCTGGTAAAGCCGGAGCAATCAAATAATGATGAACCCCCGAAACCGAAGACGAAATGGAATATGTTTGATTGATTTGGGGATTTGATCATTTGGTGTTCACTGTTGTCCGGTAAACATTTTTTTTTAGTGGGGTCTTGGAAAGTGGTCTACAGTTTAATGTACCACCAGTAGTTCTTTCAATCACCTTGTGGGTTTTCGTTCCAAAGCCCAGTATACCTGAGATCCCTTCTGCACCGGCCGTAGCTTTCAGCGAAGGCATCCTACGCCAATGGCTTCGGCGGCCAAGGAGGGCCGTTGTCGGGATGACAGTCTAATGTAAGTGGATGTAAAGTATCAATCCCTGTAGTACCATCTCCTAAAGTACCAACCCCTGCAATACTATCTCTAGCAGTACCATCTCTTATAGTACCATCTCTTACAGTACCATCTCTTACAGTACCATCGCTTACAGTACCATCTCTTACAGTACCATCGCTTACAGTACCATCTCTTGCAGTACCAACTCTTGCAGTACCATCACCCGCAGTACCATTCTCTGCCGCCCTACCACCTGTCGTACCATTACCTGATGCGCGATCGTCGAATGATGCACCAGCAGATGGATCCGTATTCATCGAACCGAATAGGTTTCCCGGTACTATAATCTCAACAATTCTCAAAGCCTGATACCCCGCATTCTGCACCGGTTCGTACACACCATTGATGTATTGACTGAATCGGACTCCAAGGACCACCATCTGGGGATCAGCTCCGGTTCCACTAAGCTGTGCGTTTAAAGAAATCCTTTGAGCAGCCGCGGAATTCACCGGCATCTGCCCTGTTTCCGCAACAACCGATTGATACCTGCACATGCTGAAATCCATCGACGCGACTCCCAATACCAATTGAAAATGGCTTGAATGTTGTGGTGATCGAAGATGCCTCGCAGCAACAAATGAGGGAATCTCCAGACGCAAAGTTCCATTCGTCGCATCAGAACTGAAGCTGAAGGGAGCCATTAATACCTGGCTCAAAGAGCATTCGGCATTGAATTCAAATCCTTTCAACAGTTCCAAATGATCAGGTAGCATGTTCCGCGTTCCGGGCGGATGGGCCAGGTCTGATTTGATTACGTGCAGAACCCTGGATGTCAGTCGTGGACAAACGGTCCAATCTGCTATCGAGTTTACGAGCGGTGCAAAGGCACTCCGGATCAGTTTGCCTCCGGAGGATGCCTGTCCAAAATCCTGCTGGTGCTGTCGAAAGGCAGCGTATTGCGGACTGTACTTAAGTCGATGTCTCGACACAGCACTTTTTCGTTTCACCATGTAAACGCCTTTGCGTTTGTAGTAGGTAATGTCGCCCAGGGTGGCCTCTATTTTTATTGGCCCGGATTGCTTGTTCATATCGGGTAATGATTTGTAGCGTTTGCTGAAACTATAGACGCCGGAACGGCACATTTTATTTGGGGGCGGTAGTGGCGCCACCGGGGTGTAAGCCGCACCAGTACTATCAAATAGTTTTTAAAAAATATGATTTGGCTATTATTAGGTATGAACAGAACCGCTGAACGGGTACTTAGGAGACAAAGAAAATCCTTAAGAACGGGGGGGGGCTGATTTTTCAGAAAATGGAATCCATTACCAGCGAATCACGGGGTACTACCACTTACTGCCATGAGTTTGGACTGAATTGGGGTTGATCAGGGTATGAGAAAGGTATACGGAGACTATTATCTTCCTAAAAAATAAAATAGATTATAACTAACAAGGAATATATTTAAGCATTGAAATCTTAAATCCTAAACTTGTTACAAATCCCTCAAGCAGTTATTAGCAACTGTATAATCAGAAATTTCGGTAACGATATAGTTTAGCGCACCAAAATAAATATTTATATTAGCATTACAAACCGTATATATATGGACAAAAGTATTAATCCTGTCCACTTTACTTCACTTACAACACTCCTTAAATCCCTACCAACTGATGAGGCCTGCCGGGAATACCTAGAAACCAAAATATGGCCCGATGGAATACCCACCTGCCCCTATTGCGGCTCCCAAAAAGCCTATAAACTTAAATCCGGCAACGTATTCAAGGGCACCTACAAATGCAGTGGCATCGGTTGTAAAAAACGATTCAACTGCTTCTACGGGACAATGTTTGAACACTCTCACATTCCCCTTCGACAATGGTTTATCGCCATCTACATGCACTCCCTGCATAAGAAAGGCATCAGCTCTCACCAGCTTGCTACCGATCTTGGCATAACCCAAAAGTCAGCATGGTACATGCTTCACCGCATACGCCTCGCTTTCGGCATTGATGATAGTGCCCTAATGGGTGGCGAAGGTGTAATTGTAGAACTGGATGAAACGATACACGGTGGCAAGGTTAAAAACATGAGCAAGGCAAAACGTGCCGCAATTGCAGAAGGTGAAGCAAAATGGACAGACAACAAGACAAACATCATGGGCACTATCGAACGTGGTGGTAATCTTCGCTTACAAGTAATGCAGCCCGATGTTCCTGCAAAGGAATATGTTGCCGGTGGTGTAGATAAGGATTCTATCCTTTGCACAGACGCAGCAGCCCGTTTCAATAAGGTAGGTCGACATTTCGCAAAACACGCCGTTGTTGACCATTCTAAGGACGAATATGTAAAGGATAAGATCTGGCACACAAACACGCTCGAAGGCGCGTTTGGTCTGTTTGACCGCATGATAATCGGCATCTATCACAACGTATCACCTAAACACCTGCAAGCCTATTGTAACGAACATGAATTCCGGTATAACAACCGTAAGCAATCAGTAAATGATCGATTCGATTTCTCACTAAGAAACTCGCGGCGATTGCCCTATTCCGTGCTTATAGCGGACTAAAAAAACTTTTTATTTCACAAAAAAAGCCACCTAATTAGGTGGCTTTTTTAATTCGATAACATCATGAAAAATATTCTCTCTATTGTCCGCCGCTGGTGGAAGAATCTTTGCCACTTTTTACCCGAAACTTCTGAACTCCGGTGGTTATATGTGTTGGTAGTATTTGCTGCTTTTGTAGCTCTATTTTGTCTCGTATTTGTTGCGATTGCTTTATGGGAATATCTAACACCAAATTAATAACCGCAGGCACCGCAGATACGGCTGTAACAACTAACGTAAGACCAATTAGCCAATTCTGAACTTTAGCTAGCCTTGCTTGCTGCTTTATTATTAAAGCTTGGACCGCAGCCATCTGAATTGATGACTCATTCGCAGCAATAGTTGATTTTCTCAACTCATCAGCATGCAATCGCTCTAAGGTCGCATAATACGCCGCAATACCATCTGCCTCTATCTGCGCATTAATTAAGGTATCCGACAATTCCCACCTTCCAATTGCTAGTGTAATAAGTCCACGCTTTTGTAAATCGTGCAGATATTCTTGAACAGGCATTTCGCTAGATTTCATTCTGGCATGCTGATTATTACTTTCAGGATCGTTTAACTTAAACGCAGTAAGTACAGCCTTTCCAATGTCTATAACCTGTCCGCGACCAGCTTCCACAAGAGGTTTCAATATGAGCATTTCCTTTTCATCGAGCATGCTACAACATACAACCTATAACTAGAAATTGCAAGCATGTAACAACTCTTAACCTTGCGGTTTTGGATTGCCTTTAACCTCGTAGTAATGCCGCCGAAGACGCTTTTTTACCAACTTCCTCATCGCTCGTTTCTTTGGATTAAATGTGAAACTCCAAAAGGTGCCTACTCGATGCGTCCGTGCTATTTCCTGTCCATTCTCCGGATTGATAAGAACTGCATAGACGCGATAGTTTAGACCCTTCCTACTCCTGATCCTAAGTATGAAATCCGCTTCTGAAGTATCCGTAACAATATTCCAATATCCCCAGTATTCTAGCGCACGAAACAAGTGGACATATTCACCACTATCTCTCGTTGCTATAAATACACTTCGACCCTTCGCCGTCAAAGGTGATTTGGTAACAATTTTACCGTGACTGCTGATGGAGAAAAGGAACGCTAAAAAAAGGAAGCTAACTCTAAGTTGATTTTTCAATGTGTGGTAATTCGGGATGAACAAAAAATAAGCGCAGCCGCAGAGCTTTTGCTGTCCCAGGCTTACCACAGCCCTCCTCATACAAAAGATACAGCTACGCCATGCGGCGTATCGCTATAAACTGTATGAAGAATGCTTGCTTTAGAGTGGTAATTCGGGACAGCAGCTTTCAGTAATACTATGTGCTTGTTATCTCATATTTGATGGTAGTTTAAGTGTGTAAAATTAGTTTCTTATTTGCCTACCTTCACTATCCATCTCCTATGAAATCTGAGAAGAAAAAGAAGGGACTTTCTGATAAAGAACTTATCGCCAAATACGATACAGGTAAACTCGTAGACTTTGAGGCAGCTATTAAGAAAATTATCAAGACATCAAATCCCGAAGCCAAACCTAAACGGCCTTAATCCCGATCAGTCAATCACACCAATGCGAATTTAATTCGCAACATGAAGATTTCGTGTTGCGGCAGGCCATTAAATACAGTTGATTCGTATTTTAGGCTAATTTAAACTTATGCTTACTGCTATTTTGATTGATTGTTATGCCAAATAAACATTTTATTTTCAATTGTACACTAAACTATATCATTACCGAAATTTCTCGCTATCAAAAGATGATAGCCTATTAGGCATTCACAAAAGTGAAGAAGCTATGTATTGATTGTAGGGAGATTTCCTAATCACTAACCAAAGCTCTATACTTAATTAGCAATGTTCAATAAGAAAAGGCATTAGACAATTATTATTGTAAATAAAATGCCCCCGTATTGGAAGACGAGGGCGACTTAAATGTTTTCACAACGGAATAATCCTTATTGTGATTTGCTTTCAAAAACAAAATAACATTATTATCACTAAACCTCAAAATAAATGAAAACAATTCTTGGACTGGATCTTGGAACTAACTCTATTGGATGGGCATTGGTAAAAGCAAAACATGATGAAAAGCTCGGCGAGATTACAGCAATGGGTGCTCGGATTATTCCAATGACACAGGATGTAATAGACGAATTTGGTAAGGGAATAACTAAATCGGGAACTTCTGAACGAACACGGTATCGATCCGTTCGTAGACTATTACAAAGAGATTTACTCAGACGGGAGCGTTTGCACAGAACACTGAATGTCCTGGGATTTTTGCCAGAGCACTATGCTAATGAAATTGATTTTATCAAACATCCAGGTCAATTTAAGGCTGAATCTGAACCGCTACTTGCTTATAAGAAAAATGAATATGGTAAGCATCAATTCATTTTTATGAATTCCTTCAATGAGATGCTTGAAGATTTTAAAAAAGCACGCCCTGAACTGTTTTATATAAAGAAGAATGGGAAAGAAACAAAAATTCCACTTGATTGGACGATTTATTATTTAAGGAAGAAGGCGCTAACTGAAAAGATTAGTAAGGAAGAATTAGCCTGGCTATTATTAAATTTTAATCAGAAACGCGGATACTACCAATTACGTGGTGAGGACGAAGAAACCAAGGAAAATAAATCAGAAGAATTTCACTCCTTAAAAGTAGTCGATGTCGTCGATTCCGGTGATCGTAAAGGAAGTGATGTATGGTATAATGTCGTACTTGAAAATGGATGGATCTATCGAAGATCCAGTAGAATTCCTTTGTTTGATTGGGTTGGGACAGTTAGGGATTTTATTGTTAGTGCAGATTTAAATGAGGATGGAACAATTAAGGTTGATAAGGATGGTAAGGAAAAACGAAGTTTCAGAGCTCCAAAGGACGATGATTGGACTTTGATAAAGAAGAAAACAGAATTCGAAATCCTGAACAGTAGAAAAACGGTCGGTTGTTTTATTTATGATAGTTTGCTTAACAACCCAATTCAAAAGATTCGTGGAAAGTTAGTAAGAACGGTAGAACGCCATTTTTATAAACAAGAACTTGAAGGTATATTAAAAAAACAATTGGAATTTCATCCGGAATTACAAAATCGAAATTTATATACTGCATGCATTGAAGAATTATATCCCAATAATGAGGCACACAAGAGAAATATACAGGAAAAAGGCTTAGATCACCTTTTTATAAACGATATTATTTTTTATCAACGCCCCCTAAAAAGTAAAGTATCACAGATAAGCGATTGCCCGTTCGAATCCAGAAGTTTTCTAAAAGAGGGAAAGCATGAAATAAGTGCCTTGAAGTGCATTGCAAAATCGCATCCTCTGTTTCAAGAATTCAGGTTATTGCAGTTTATAAAAAATCTAAAGATTTATCAAAAGACTTTTCAAGAGGATATTGATGTAACAGATCGATTTTTAAATACTGACAGTGCGTACACTTTATTATTTAATTGGTTAAACGATAAATTCGAGATAAATCAGGAATCTCTTATTAAATACCTGCTTTCCACTTCGAATCTTAAAGGTGCTGCATTAAAAAATGAAATCGCCAGGTACCGCTGGAATTATATAGAGGATAAGACCTATCCCGGTAATGAAACAAGAGGTTCATTTTTACAAAAAATTGCTAAAATAGAGGGTATAGATGCATCGTTTCTTACTGCTAGAAATACGGAAGGACTTTGGCATATTTTGTATTCGGTTACTGATAAATTACAATTGAATACTGCCTTAAAGCGGTTTGGAAGTAAACATAAATTACCAGTAGAATTTGCCGTAAATTTTTCAAAAATCAAACCATACGATAAAGATTATGGCAGTTTTTCAGCAAAAGCATTAAAGAAGCTTTTGCCTTTAATGCGTTTTGGCGAAGCTTGGGAAAAAGAAGCGATTGATAGAAAAACCCTAGATAGAATTGAACGAATTATAAATGCTGAATATGATGAGCATATAAAACAAAGAGTTCGAGAGAAGGCAATCCATATTAATTGTATTAGTGATTGCCAAGGCCTTCCCCTTTGGCTCGCCTCTTATATCGTATACGACCGTCACAGTGAGGCCAGTGACCTTGCAAAATGGGAATCTCCCAACGACCTAAATGTTTTTTTAAAGGAATTCCGTCAGCATTCATTAAGAAACCCAATTGTAGAGCAAATTATTTTAGAAACACTTCGGGTGGTTCGGGATATTTGGATGGAATTTGGGGAGGGTAAAAAAGATTTCTTTGATGAAATCCATATTGAATTAGGACGGGACATGAAAAATCCTGCAGAAAAGCGTAAGAGATTGACGGAGCAGGTATCGGCGAATGAAAATACCAATTTGCGTATTAAGGCGCTACTAACAGAATTAAAGGAAGATGGAGTTAAAGATGTTCGACCATATTCTCCAAGTCAGCAGGAGTTATTGAAAATTTACGAAGAAGGTGTTTATCAATCGGAAGTAAGGAAGGAACGTCTGGATGATATCGAGAAGATCAGAAAGAGCAGCAAGCCCAGCAGAGCAGAAATCATCCGGTATAAATTATGGTTAGAGCAGGGATATATCTCACCATATACTAGGAGAGTGATTCCATTGAGTGAGCTTTTCAGCATTAAATATCAAGTAGAGCATATTTTTCCACAAGCCAGGTACTTTGATGATTCGCTAAGCAATAAGGTTATTTGTGAGGCAGAGGTCAATCATCTCAAAGGGAATAAAACATCCTATGAGTTTATTAAAAACCCTGAATTGCGCATTGTGCAATTAAATGGTGGTGGTACAGTTGAAATTCTTTCGATTCAAGATTATGAAAGCCACATCCAACAATATTTCAGCCGAAATAAAACCAAACTTAAAAATCTTTTGAGCGAAGAAGTGCCGGACGGGTTTATTCACCGGCAAATGAATGATAGTCGCTACATCAGCAAAGTTGTTAAGACCCTTTTAAGCAAAATTGTAAGGGAAGACAACGAAGGGGAATTAGAGCAAGAAGTAACTTCCAAGAATGTAATTCCAGTTACAGGAGCCATTACAAATCAGATGAAACAGGATTGGGGTCTCAATAATGTTTGGAATGAACTAGTCACGCCTCGATTTGAACGAATGAACCAATTAACCGGGACGAATGATTATGGACAGTGGGAAAATAAGGAAGGTAAGCGGGTTTTTCAAACTGCTGTTCCGGATAGTATGGCAAAAGGATTTAGTAAGAAGCGGATTGATCATCGACATCATGCCCTTGATGCGCTGGTAATTGCATGCGTCACCAGAAATCATATTAATTACCTTAATAACCTTAACGCAAAAAGTGAAGATGACAAATCAGTAAAACAAAATTTAAGAGGGACCTTATGTATTAAAAGGAAGATGAATGGCGATGGCAACTATAAATGGGAATTCATAAAACCCTGGGAACGCTTTACTCAGGAAACAAAGGACCATCTGCTAAAAACGGTGATTAGTTTCAAACAGAATAGTAGGGTAATAAATAAAACGAACAATAGGTTTCAGCGATGGTTGCCTGATGAAAATGGAGCAATGAAAAAGGTTATCGAAATACAGACTCAGGGACAAAATTGGGCAATCCGAAAACCACTTCATAAGGAAACTGTTTATGGGAAAGTAATCCTAAGAAGAGAAAAGCCAAATCCGGTTTCATTGGTTTCTGTTCTTGATCAGCTTAATATAATTGTTGATGTCAGAATTAAACAACTTGTAAAGGAAATGTCGGAATCATTACAAGGTGATCTGGTAAGGATGAAAAAAGCTTTAAAGGTGACACCACTTACTATTGGTGAAACGGTTATTGACAAGGTTCAGGTTTATGAATTTATAAATGGTACTGCTAGCAGAACCCTACTAAACAGTTCATTTAATCAAAAGAAGATAGAATCCATTACGGATACAGGAATTCAAAAAATCCTGACAGATCACCTGAACCAGGCTAGGTATCAAAATCAAAAAGACGATTCCGGAAAATTTATTGCTGCAGAAGAGCTTGCATTTTCAGACGCTGGTTTAGAGGATTTAAATTCCAATTTATCAAATCATAAGCCAATTTATAAGGTTAGGATCTATGAAGAGGGTAACCGTTTTGCGGTTGGCCAGACGGGTAATAAGAAGGATAAGTATGTAGAGGCTGCAAAGGGAACTAACTTGTTTTTTGCAATATATGCTGATCCAAACGGTAAGCGGAGTTATATAAGTGTTCCACTGAATGAAGTTATTGAGAGCCAGAAACAAGGCTTGCCAATTGCTCCTGAAACCGATCTAAATGGGAACAAACTGCTTTTTACACTATCGCCTAATGATTTAGTGTATGTACCAACTATTGAAGAGCAATCAAATCCTGGGATGGTGAATTTTAAGGCCTTAACGGTTGAGCAGGTCAATAGAATTTATAAATTGGTAAGTTTCTCTGGTAACCAGGCTTTTTTTGTACTTAGTTCGGTTGCAAAAACCATAGCTGATAAAATGGAATTTTCAGTATTAAACAAAATGGAGAAAGATCTTAATGGACAGATGATTAAGGCAACATGCTTGAAAATAAATGTTAACAGACTTGGGAATGTAAAACCTAAATAAGAATGATTAAGCGAACGCTCTACTTCGGAAATCCAGCCTATCTGCATACTACGAATGAGCAATTGATTATAAAAATTAAAGACGAAGAAGAGAAATCTGCTCCGATTGAAGACCTTTGTCTTGTAATTCTGGATCATTACCAGATTACAATTACGCAAAGTTTAATTTCTAAGCTACTTTCTAACAATGTGGCATTAATTACCTGTGATTCGACCCACCATCCGGTGGGTTTATTTTTAAACCTGGATGGTAACACGCTTCAAAGTCAGAAGTTTAAATTCCAAGTGGAAGCAACGATACCACTGAAAAAACAATTATGGCAACAGACGGTAGTGGCTAAAATACAAAACCAGGCGGCGTTACTACAATCAGAAAAACAGAATAATTCGCTATTGCTTAATTATTCCAAACAAGTGAAGAGTGGAGATCCTGAAAATCTAGAGGCTCGTGCTGCTGGATATTACTGGAAACATATTTTCCCTGAATTTCTTCAATTTTCTCGTGATAGGGAAGGGTTGCCACCTAATAATTTATTGAACTACGGCTATGCCATTTTAAGGGCTATGGTGGCACGGAGTCTAGTAGGATCTGGTCTTATGCCAACTCTTGGCATTCACCACCGAAATCAATATAACGCATATTGTTTGGCAGACGATATAATGGAACCATATCGCCCTTATGTCGACAAGCTAGTGTGTGGAATTGTTTCCAGGAATGGACAATATCTTGAAATGGGTGCGACGATGAAAAAAGAATTACTTCAAATTCCGGCAATGGATGTAAATATAGAAGGTCAAACGAGTCCTATGTTGAATGGAATTCAGCGAACTACAGCCTCTTTAGTTAAATGTTTTGAAGGGAATAGCCGGCGAATTATATATCCTGTTATGTCATGATTCACCGGCGCAAAACCTACGGCGGGGAGAGTGCCTTAAACGCCTACCGAATTATGTGGGTACTAGTTATGTATGATCTACCAACGGAAACAAAGGACGAGCGGAAAATTGCTGGCAAGTTTCGAAAACGGATGTTAAATGACGGGTTTTCCATGTTTCAGTTTAGTATGTATCTAAGACATGCTCCCAGTCGTGAAAACGCGGAAGTACATATTAAACGTGTCAAAAGTATGTTGCCCTCAAAAGGGAATGTGGGAATTATGATGATAACGGACAAACAATTTGGAATGATGGAAATATTTCGAGGAAAAGAGCCGGAAAAGGTACCACAGACAGTGCAACAGCTAGAAATGTTTTGAGGTTCGTTAAAAGATAGGAATTGAAAAAGAAGGAGGCAAGCTAAAAAACGAAGTATTTTTCGTCTGATTTATTTTGGCCCAAATGCGAATGAAACCCGCTATGGATGCGGGTTTCATTAAACGCAGTTGTCGAAGATCTAAGCTACACCTTGTTTGAAAGCAAATCACAACCACTACAGCGTTCACCACTCCTTTTGTAGAGTTGTCGAAGATCTAAGCTACACCTTGTTTGAAAGCAAATCACAACACCCAGTAAAGGCGCCCGCCAGGCATCAGGGTTGTCGAAGATCTAAGCTACACCTTGTTTGAAAGCAAATCACAACTCGACTAGCTGTTCTCCGTGATATTCCATTGTTGTCGAAGATCTAAGCTACACCTTGTTTGAAAGCAAATCACAACTTACAAAAGCAGTGGACCTTTCGAAAGTAGGTTGTCGAAGATCTAAGCTACACCTTGTTTGAAAGCAAATCACAACTGGTGTTGGATATTCTCTGACAAGCAGCTTGTTGTCGAAGATCTAAGCTACACCTTGTTTGAAAGCAAATCACAACAGCGCAGTCGACAATGTAGATGTAACGGTGTTGTCGAAGATCTAAGCTACACCTTGTTTGAAAGCAAATCACAACAGGTTAAGACCCTGGATGCCAACAACAGTGTTGTCGAAGATCTAAGCTACACCTTGTTTGAAAGCAAATCACAACTATTTCTTCCGCGTGATCATTGATCACCTCGTTGTCGAAGATCTAAGCTACACCTTGTTTGAAAGCAAATCACAACACCTCATTAGATGCCCGATTCGTTGGGGAAGTTGTCGAAGATCTAAGCTACACCTTGTTTGAAAGCAAATCACAACAATGCCTCAAAGAGTCCAAAGAATGTGAGTGTTGTCGAAGATCTAAGCTACACCTTGTTTGAAAGCAAATCACAACGCTGTCAAGTGCATCCTTAACGGTGAAAAGTTGTCGAAGATCTAAGCTACACCTTGTTTGAAAGCAAATCACAACGGACAACACAAATAAAAGACTTGGTATAGGGTTGTCGAAGATCTAAGCTACACCTTGTTTGAAAGCAAATCACAACCCCTAACCCCGACCTGCCCGGTAGCATATGGTTGTCGAAGATCTAAGCTACACCTTGTTTGAAAGCAAATCACAACTTTCTGCTCATAGCGGAATATAGCCACCTTGTTGTCGAAGATCTAAGCTACACCTTGTTTGAAAGCAAATCACAACCCGTATTCAGGACCAACGAGCGTGGTAAGGGTTGTCGAAGATCTAAGCTACACCTTGTTTGAAAGCAAATCACAACTATGGAGCGTAAGCGAAGCGGCTTTAAAAGGTTGTCGAAGATCTAAGCTACACCTTGTTTGAAAGCAAATCACAACAACAGGGTGAAATTAATGAAAACAATAACCGTTGTCGAAGATCTAAGCTACACCTTGTTTGAAAGCAAATCACAACACCCAGCCACCTTCCCTGATCCAACCACTTGTTGTCGAAGATCTAAGCTACACCTTGTTTGAAAGCAAATCACAACGTCGGGCGCGATTGCCATAGTCGGCAATTTGTTGTCGAAGATCTAAGCTACACCTTGTTTGAAAGCAAATCACAACGATACTTGCCGGATACCGTGATAAAGTTGGTTGTCGAAGATCTAAGCTACACCTTGTTTGAAAGCAAATCACAACATTCGGCATCCTCTTTAATCAGGTAAACCCGTTGTCGAAGATCTAAGCTACACCTTGTTTGAAAGCAAATCACAACATCAATGATAGCAGGCGTATCCTCCGTTGTTGTCGAAGATCTAAGCTACACCTTGTTTGAAAGCAAATCACAACTTGTTTCAATTGATCTTCAAAAGTTAGTTAGTTGTCGAAGATCTAAGCTACACCTTGTTTGAAAGCAAATCACAACTCATTCAGTACCCGGTTGCCATTGGCATCAGTTGTCGAAGATCTAAGCTACACCTTGTTTGAAAGCAAATCACAACGCGTGTAGCGGCATCCGTCAAGTTCTTGCGTTGTCGAAGATCTAAGCTACACCTTGTTTGAAAGCAAATCACAACAAGGATTGGTTTGGTAGGGTGCCACCGGCAGTTGTCGAAGATCTAAGCTACACCTTGTTTGAAAGCAAATCACAACTAATGGAGTATCACGGGGAGCAATTAGTTGGTTGTCGAAGATCTAAGCTACACCTTGTTTGAAAGCAAATCACAACTCGTCCTCCCCTTCCCCCTTTAAATACTGCGTTGTCGAAGATCTAAGCTACACCTTGTTTGAAAGCAAATCACAACCAGACCTCCGATCATGTTACCAAAAAAGCGGTTGTCGAAGATCTAAGCTACACCTTGTTTGAAAGCAAATCACAACTACGGCCTTTGATTGAACCGACAATCCAAGTTGTCGAAGATCTAAGCTACACCTTGTTTGAAAGCAAATCACAACTTACAAACGCTATGTCTAACTTTATCGCCAGTTGTCGAAGATCTAAGCTACACCTTGTTTGAAAGCAAATCACAACCAGCCTTTGAAATAGCAGCCTCAGCCTCAGTTGTCGAAGATCTAAGCTACACCTTGTTTGAAAGCAAATCACAACAGGTGTGGCTGTGATAATTGCCTTCAATGGTTGTCGAAGACCTAAGCTACACCTTGTTTGAAAGCAAATCACAACTCAACTGCTATAGGGATAGCAATACCTGCGGTTGTCGAAGATCTAAGCTACACCTTGTTTGAAAGCAAATCACAACCAAAGCTGGCAGCGCAGAAAAATATCATCGTTGTCGAAGATCTAAGCTACACCTTGTTTGAAAGCAAATCACAACACCAACGATAGCACGGGCATCATCAATGGTGTTGTCGAAGATCTAAGCTACACCTTGTTTGAAAGCAAATCACAACCATCCCCCGTAAATCAAGCTCGAAATAAAAGTTGTCGAAGATCTAAGCTACACCTTGTTTGAAAGCAAATCACAACAAGGGATAATGCTCCGCAACGTCTCGACAGGTTGTCGAAGATCTAAGCTACACCTTGTTTGAAAGCAAATCACAACGAGAATTGCCGCCTGAAGTCAGGCTGTGTGGTTGTCGAAGATCTAAGCTACACCTTGTTTGAAAGCAAATCACAACGTAATCGCGCCGCCTATTGCTGCCATGAGAGTTGTCGAAGATCTAAGCTACACCTTGTTTGAAAGCAAATCACAACAATAGCTCAGCCGCGGCCGCCATCGTCATCGTTGTCGAAGATCTAAGCTACACCTTGTTTGAAAGCAAATCACAACGGGGACCGCATACGGGTGCATACGATTACGTTGTCGAAGATCTAAGCTACACCTTGTTTGAAAGCAAATCACAACACCAGTGCATGAAGATGAAGGAATGCGCATGTTGTCGAAGATCTAAGCTACACCTTGTTTGAAAGCAAATCACAACCCGCCATTGGATATTTAAAAAGTCGCTTTTGTTGTCGAAGATCTAAGCTACACCTTGTTTGAAAGCAAATCACAACACGATTGGCAACCGTATATTCGATAGTGATGTTGTCGAAGATCTAAGCTACACCTTGTTTGAAAGCAAATCACAACTCCTCGATAGTGGCGACAACCAACCGCCGTGTTGTCGAAGATCTAAGCTACACCTTGTTTGAAAGCAAATCACAACTGGAATGTTAGAGTTGTTAATTTCGATAGGGTTGTCGAAGATCTAAGCTACACCTTGTTTGAAAGCAAATCACAACTAGCCCAATCGTAGAGTTCTTTCTCTTCGTGTTGTCGAAGATCTAAGCTACACCTTGTTTGAAAGCAAATCACAACCGGTCAATCCACTGCTTGAAAAACTATTCTGTTGTCGAAGATCTAAGCTACACCTTGTTTGAAAGCAAATCACAACTTTGGGCGAAGTGCTGTTGTACCACTAGCAGTTGTCGAAGATCTAAGCTACACCTTGTTTGAAAGCAAATCACAACAATATTGAAATTGCTCCAAAATAGGTGCCGTTGTCGAAGATCTAAGCTACACCTTGTTTGAAAGCAAATCACAACAGCGGGGCCTTACTTGCCATGCTTGGGTATGTTGTCGAAGATCTAAGCTACACCTTGTTTGAAAGCAAATCACAACCATAAGTAGTTGTGCTTGACATTGAACCGCGTTGTCGAAGATCTAAGCTACACCTTGTTTGAAAGCAAATCACAACGATGGCTTCAATCCTACGGTAGGCGGTGATGTTGTCGAAGATCTAAGCTACACCTTGTTTGAAAGCAAATCACAACTAAACGAATACAGAAAAACATACACAAATGTTGTCGAAGATCTAAGCTACACCTTGTTTGAAAGCAAATCACAACTAAGACCAAGATCAGCAAAATAGCACCAATGTTGTCGAAGATCTAAGCTACACCTTGTTTGAAAGCAAATCACAACTAATGTTTGTAGTTGGTATCATGATATTAGGTTGTCGAAGATCTAAGCTACACCTTGTTTGAAAGCAAATCACAACCCTGTGGGTATTGATCGAGATATTCCGGATGTTGTCGAAGATCTAAGCTACACCTTGTTTGAAAGCAAATCACAACTAATGTTTGTAGTTGGTATCATGATATTAGGTTGTCGAAGATCTAAGCTACACCTTGTTTGAAAGCAAATCACAACAGCGGTGGCAATCGGTACAGCAATTCCTTTGTTGTCGAAGATCTAAGCTACACCTTGTTTGAAAGCAAATCACAACTGTGTTGCCATAGTCAATGTCATACCATACGTTGTCGAAGATCTAAGCTACACCTTGTTTAAAAGCAAATCACAACCAATAACCTGACCATGAACATTTGTATCAGTTGTCGAAGATCTAAGCTACACCTTGTTTGAAAGCAAATCACAACCCCAATGGGAATGATGCAGCCTGATCGGTAGTTGTCGAAGATCTAAGCTACACCTTGTTTGAAAGCAAATCACAACGGCTTGGTGGTGGTGTTCATTTCGGTATGGGTTGTCGAAGATCTAAGCTACACCTTGTTTGAAAGCAAATCACAACGGAAAAGTGGGTCGGGATGCCGTGCGTAGTGTTGTCGAAGATCTAAGCTACACCTTGTTTGAAAGCAAATCACAACGGGTATGATCGGAAGGCATGCTTAATTGTGTTGTCGAAGATCTAAGCTACACCTTGTTTGAAAGCAAATCACAACTTACTGAGATCAGTCCTGAATGAATAAGTCGTTGTCGAAGATCTAAGCTACACCTTGTTTGAAAGCAAATCACAACAGTTTAACAAGCGATTAGACCGCCCGGGACGTTGTCGAAGATCTAAGCTACACCTTGTTTGAAAGCAAATCACAACATCAATGGTAAGGTGGTTCTTGATAGAACGTTGTCGAAGATCTAAGCTACACCTTGTTTGAAAGCAAATCACAACAGTAATTTGTCGCCACTTTGGCGGATCCTGGTTGTCGAAGATCTAAGCTACACCTTGTTTGAAAGCAAATCACAACTCACTTTCAGAGCGGTTAAATTAATGTTATGTTGTCGAAGATCTAAGCTACACCTTGTTTGAAAGCAAATCACAACTCAATGAGGATTTGTGCAGCGGAACTCCCTGTTGTCGAAGATCTAAGCTACACCTTGTTTTAAAGCAAATCACAACCTTCTGGAACATTTTCAACACATCCATATAGTTGTCGAAGATCTAAGCTACACCTTGTTTGAAAGCAAATCACAACTCGTTCCTGAACAGGGTATTACTTCGCCTAGTTGTCGAAGATCTAAGCTACACCTTGTTTGAAAGCAAATCACAACATGTATCGGGCGGATGAAGATAATTCGCAAGTTGTCGAAGATCTAAGCTACACCTTGTTTGAAAGCAAATCACAACTGTAGGTAGCTATGGTAAATTTAGCAAGGGGTTGTCGAAGATCTAAGCTACACCTTGTTTGAAAGCAAATCACAACCTATTCCATTTTATTCCAACTGGTAAAACAGTTATCGAAGATCTAAGCTACACCTTGTTTGAAAGCAAATCACAACGATTTCCAATTCATTCCATCAGGTTATGGTGTTGTCGAAGATCTAAGCTACACCTTGTTTGAAAGCAAATCACAACTGGGTGCCTATGAAATGTGCTGGCAAGCTTGTTGTCGAAGATCTAAGCTACACCTTGTTTGAAAGCAAATCACAACGTTTGCTGCGTTGTGTTCATTTTGTTGGTTGTTGTCGAAGATCTAAGCTACACCTTGTTTGAAAGCAAATCACAACCCAAGCTTTGGAAGGGAAATTTAATAGTGAGTTGTCAAAGATCTAGCTACGTCTTTGTTTGAAAGCAAATCCGAACAATATTACGGCCGATCACCCAACAGAAAAAGCAAATTCGTAGTCTTATAATTTGGTATGAAGCCTGCAAGAAATGAATGAACCACTTCAGATCAAATCGAAAACCCTTTCAAACCCATTATTAATGAAATACCTGAACTTATTGTTTCTTTTATTGCCACTTACGGCACAATGCCAAGATGTACCTAAACCGGTGGTCAACTCCCCAACAGAGATCGGCCTCAATCTGGGGCATGCTTTGGATAATGCAGAGAGCTATTCCAGAAAGGTCATTCAGCACGGTGGATATATCCGGTCCTCTTTATATCTCTTGAAAACCTATGGTAACCTGCAATATGGACTCAACATGGAAGCTGGGACAAATTCAGAGGACGATTGGTATTTATCACCCTCAGTGGTTGTAAATCGCAAGTTCTCACGAAAGAACTATTACTTCTATTTGGGCGGGATGGCAGGCTTTGTCTGTGAAGATGTTTTAGGGGAACCCACCTCCTGGCGGGGAATGATGAAAGGATATGTTGTAGGAGCTCAGGCAGGCGTGGTTATTCCAACCACTAAACGACTCGCTTTTAATGCTGAAGTGGGAATACGGCGAGCGCAGGATTGGCAGCATTATGGAATTGAATACAACGAAACTTGGTCCGACATCATTCTTTATTTTCCGTTGACGCTGGGGGTACGGTATCGGTTTTAGTTTGATCGTGTATTTATATTCGAATATCATCCCGACAACGGGCCTCCTTCCCCTAAAGTCTAGCCCACCCCCAAAGCCCAACCATCATATCGACTTCTCCTCCTTCAAAAACTCCTTTCGGATCCCATCCATCAGGCTCTTCTGACTCAATTGATGGCTGCCGGATTTATAGCCACTTAAGACCGCGTAATGGACGGCATTTAGGATGCCGGCGCCTGTCAACTCATAGTGGGCGCTTAATTCAAACAGATCCACACTGCTGTCCTGGGGCATGGTTTCAGGTAGGCTCTTCTTCCAGAGCAGATGCCGCTCCTGGGCATTGGGGGCCGGGAAGTGGACGATGGCATGAAATCGCCGGATAAAGGCATCATCCAGGTTGTTTCGAAAATTACTTGCCAGGATCAGCAGGCCATTATAATCCTCCACCCGTTGCAACAAATAACTCACTTCCTGGTTGGCGTATTTGTCGTGGGCACTCTGCACCGAAGTCCGCTTTCCAAATAAGGCATCCGCCTCATCAAAGAACAGGATCCAGTCCTTGCGTTCTGCGCGCCGGAAGACCGTCTCCAGGTTCTTTTCGGTCTCACCAATGTATTTGCTGACGATCTGTGACAGGTCGATCCGGTACACATCTTTCTGGTGTTGTTTGCCAAGCAGCGCTGCCGTCAGGGTTTTACCCGTCCCGGATGGTCCATAGAATAACACCCGGTACCCTGGTTTTATTTTACGGGCCAGGTTCGGATCTTTCATCACGCTGGATTGATGCTCCAGCCAGGAGCCGATATCCTCTATTTGCTGGAAGGTTGCGGGTGGCAGCACGACATCTTCCCAATCCATGGCTGTAATAACCTGTTTGGCAGGAAATTCCGGACCAAACCTCGGAGCGGCTTCATAGCCATACAGGAGTTGCTCAATAATGGACTGGGGGATAATGACCCGTCCGCTCATGGATGGTTCGCCCTCTCGCAATGCCTCCAGATACAGCAAGCCTTCACGGACCAGGGGCGCATCTGCCTGCAATAGGGCCTGAATGCGCAAACGTGACGCCATATCCTCCCCGGCTATAATGGCAAGGACGGTTTCGCCAGTTGGTAATAGTCCCCGGTGATTGACCCCTTTTACGCCGCCAATCATTGGTAGATCACCTCCTCCCGGGAATATCTCCATAATGGTGGTGTTCAGGAAATCAGGCTCCAGATTGGGCAATAAGCCAATGAACAGGATGCTGACTTCTTCGCTCGAAAGCTTTGACAGTATGGGTTCCCGGGCGATAAAGCTTTGTGCGATCTTTTCCCAATTTGCAGATAAGGGCGCTGTGGAGCCAGCAGCCAGCAAGCTAAGCCGCTCCTTCAGGAACTGATGCAGGGCCGGTAAAACAGCTGCATGAAAATGCATATCGTGAGAGGCTTATTGGAACTCGTGAATACTAATTAGAACCCGGATTATTCAGGATTTACAACGCTGGTGGAAGAGGGTTCCGGGCATTGGCAGGGGATCGTCGGACTGAATGGATCAAGGGCCGCGCTGGCTGCATTGGAGGCTGCCCTGCGGCTGGCTTCGATGGCATTGTGACGACCCTGCACATAGGCATCTTCGCCGCTTTGACAACCATGGTAGGTAAATGGAGTTCGCACGGTACCAGCATAGGTATTAAATGCTGCCACATGCTGTTGTTCGTGCGCACTTAGGGTCCCATTAATAAAAGCCGAAACGGCATTGGTCTCGCATTCGCTTAATCCTGGAGGCACCGAAGGAAGTGTTACACTCGGATTGGCACTGAAGGTGGAAACGATCGTGCCGGTATCATTAATACAAGGGGAAGCTCCGCAAGGTCCACAATCCGTGGCCCGGGTGGCACTCCCGCTGAAATCATAGCTATGGCTGTAATTGGCATCGGTATGTCCCTGAACACTTACCCCGGCGCAATTGGCATAGTCCCGTTTATTTTCGTATTGAAGATCCCCATGCCCGGAGGTGGCAATTGTTTCTGAATTCAGAGGTTGTTCCTGGGCGGCTGCTTCTTCAGTAGCCGGGTCATCAGTAGTAGCGGCCATCCGGTAGATGCCGGTCTTACCATGGCCTTGCTGCGCCACATGCACCAATTCATGGGCGAGCAGCTTTTTCCCTTCATAACTATCCGGCTGATATTGTCCTTCTGCGAAGACGATATGATTTCCCAGGGTGTAGGCTTTTGCATGGATGCTTTTGGCAGACAAAGCCGCCTGGCTTCCGGTATGAATAATGGTATTCCCGAAATCACGCCCCATACGGCTACTGAAATGATCATTCAAGGATGGGGGCAAGGTCTGGCCGCCACTTCTTAAGGTGCCGACTACAGCCTGAACGCTTGCCACTGGACCAGAGGCAGGAACCGCCTTGCGCTGCACTGTCTTTTCTTCTTTTTTCTTTTCCGGCGCCTGAGTTACCTGTGTTTTGTTTTCCTCCTCACAGGCATCACATTTTCGATGCAGGGTATTGGTGGAAGGCGTAAAGAAGCTTGTAGGTGCCGCCGCATCAAAAAATGCAGGATCTCCGCTTTCTTTCCGGAAGAAAGCAGCTCCCTGATTAGAAACCTGAGGTTGGCGACGGTAGCGCCTGGCATAACTGGCTTTCATAGTAATGGGCGTTTAGTTTTCGTAATCATAACTAGCGGTTTCCCAAACCTGTCCTTCCTGGATATGTGATCCCCAACTCTTATCCTTTAGATCAATGGTATATACGGCACTTGGTGTGCCATTTTTTGACCGGAAGGCATCCCATTCAGCCCGGCTGAATTGATCTATCTGGGCCGCATCCGGCTGGTTTTTAGTGTCCGTAACGGTCACGTTCGTGATATAGTCATTCTCATGTTGCAGAACCCAATCGGTATCCAGGATCTGATCTTCCGAAATGGCTTTAAGAATGGGTGCTTTTCCCTTACTCAATAACTGGGCAGCCTCCCATATGATCTGAAGCGCGAAATTCTTCTTATCATAGAAATAGTATTCATCGGGGCTGATGATCTCCAGATGCAGCTTTAGCTGTGTACCTGAATTGGCCAGGGCTTTGATATGGTAGGATCCAGATGCCATAATGATTGTTGTTTAAAGCATGAAATCAATTTCAAGTTACGTAATACTTGTCTAAGCCATCGCCTCTCCGGATATCATTTGGAATGGTTTTGTTGGCAATGAAATCCGTCTCAGCACCCTTCTCATCTATTTCCTTAACATCGCATAAAAGGGCGGTTGGGACAAAGGCTTCAGCCTGCAGAATGTTGGTAACATTTTGAATAATAACCGGATCATCCTGAACCGTTGGAAGTTGGTTGATCAGTGGTGTAGGATCCGGTTGTCCTCCATAAATGGCTTCCACCCGGTATTTGAGCACCGGATAGCGGGATCCCTTGCGGGTTTCCAGCTTTTCCTTGATTTTATTCTCGACCTGCACGCTATGGTTTTTATTGGCCTGTGTGGTTAGCGGCACCAGATTGCTCCAGTCATTTCCAGGTCCCCCCAGCTCCCCATTGAGCAGGTGTCCCCGCAGGTAAAATGGTTTGACACTATGTCTCTTTTCAAAGCGCAGATTCAGTTTATCATATTGAGGCCCACCCAGATTACTGTCTGCAGTACTTCCCCCCGATGGTACCTTCCGGGTCAGCACATTCACCTGCATGCTGGTTCCAAAATGGCCGGGGCTTAATCCCCCATAAACTGGTGGACTGCTTTCCGGCAGATCATTTCTTGGGAATACCAGGGCCTTGGTTTTGGCGGCCAGTTCATCCATCAATCCGGAGATTTTTACCCCATCTGTGGGGTCCTGAGGATTTTTGGATTTGATGCTGGTTTTAAAGGCATCCAGTTCCAGGTATTTGGCTTTCGCATCCACGCGGGCTTGTTCCTTTTCTGTTTTCTTGGCATCCGTTGCAGGGACCGGATAGCTATCTACCCATTCGTCGTATGGGGTTGGATCACTGGCCATCATCAGTTTTCCATCAGCACTATCGTTTGCAAAGTAGATGGAATGACTTTCCACTTCTTCTGCAAACTGTTTCCGGTTATGCCACCAATCGCTCACGGCGCTGACAGCACTCTGACCCATCGCAACTAATCGGTCGAAAATCGCAAAGCCGGTATCCACGGCCTTATTGATCAGCCAGGTGATGGCTTCATCGACCATGGTCCTTGCTTTGACGATCAATTCTCCTACACGGGCTCCGATACCACCAAGACCTACCTGGTTTGCCAGGAATCCAATAACGATCGGCATGGCGCGTCGCATTGTGCCTTCCAGAAAATTGGCCGCCATTGAAATATTGCCTTCAGCGATTCCTGCCAATCCTTCAACGAAGGAATTGACTACTTCCAGCATCTGCCGCAAGTACCGCATGAAGGATTGTACGGCACGGTACAGCGCGATTGCACTATTAATAACAGCCATGATTCCGGTTGGATCCAGCATGCTGAGTAATTTCTCGGTCACTTTATCGACTATTTCGCGCATAATCCAATCCTTGACAGAATCCAGGATCACATCCCAGAGATTGGACAACTGTTCCTGGATCTTATCCCAGATGGCCTCGATGCCTCTTTCCTGAACATCCTTGATGAAACTCCAGACCCCTTCTGCATAGCCGATCATCCTGCGGATTTTGGCGACACGATCAGGGCCAATCCGGGGATGTGCCGCCAATTTGGTCCAGATGGTTTCCATGCTTAGGTGCAATACCTGCAATACCCAGCTAATGACGCCTCGTAAGGAGAAGTCGGTCAATTCAGGTATACCCGCATCCTGGAGTTCACTCATCAGCCAACCGGTCAATCCAAAGAGCAGGTGGTCTACGATATTATTGAAGAACTGTAGGAATCCCTGTTTGATTGCGCGGAGCAGGTTCTTGAGGAAGCCGATTGGGTCATGCTTGATATGATCCCAGGCCTGCATAGCGCGGTTGATGATATTCGTTACCAGGTTAACCGGGAACTGCATGATCTGCAGAATGACCTCAATCACAATCCGGATGATCTCTATAACGAAAGCAATCAGCCGCATGACAGGTTCTGCGAACGTGGCAATGACCCTGCGGAATAATCCAAATGGATTCATCAGATCGCGCAGGCTCAGGCTATCCCATAATCCGGTGAACAGGCTAACAATGTAAGGAACCGTGAAGTTGAGCCGTTTTACAGCTGCCTGAACACGGGCTGTAGTCCGGTCGATGGCGCCACTTTCTTTCATTTGCTGGAACTGGGCCTCCCCACCATCCATCAGGCTCATAAAGCCATGGATCACATTTTCGATGGTGAATGGTACGCTATGTCCAGTAAATGGATCCTGGTGGATCAGCAGGGTGATCAGGAAATAGCCACGTTGTCCGTGCGCCCAGGCGGACAGCCTGGAAAGCAGGGCATCCTTGATAAATCGAATGATGATGAGCGCTGTTTCCGCGACATAATTCCAGACATCCCGGATCGGTTGTGCAAAGTGATTGTAGATCCGTTCGAAGGTCTCGATCGGATGGAGTAGGGTGTCGAAGCTGACGGCATCCCAGATGAGGGTGATTCCGGTCCGGAATGCGGTATAGATATTGGAGAATACGGCAATTCCCCGGTCAATCCAGGCCGCCACCTTCTGGAAGGTACCGGTTTCCTGGAGTTGCCTTCGTTGTTCACGGCCATCGTCCGTAACGTCGAATAGGGCATTCAGGATATTGGTGCCATTTCTTGGAACATCCTCATTGGTTACAGGATCATGCCCCAATGCCACGCGGAGCAATGGATACAGGCGTGGAATACGGTTCCGGATGAAGTCCACCAGGGTTCGGATCATGATCCGCTTGATCATGGCCATGAAGTCGGTGGTGGTCCGCCAGATGAATCCGCTGATATCCGAAATCACACCATGCAGTAAATCGGCCACATCATCCAGGACCTTAGTCGGATGCCGGATATCGCTTAAGCTCAGTCCATCTATAAAGTCGGAGAACCGTCTTCCGATGCTGGAAGCCATGTTCATGAAATCATCGACCCGGGCACCAACAAAATTGCTGGCTTCGAGGAAGGTATTGGTACGTTCGAGCAGGGTTCGGATTATTCGACCCAATGGCCCGAGTATCTGCAAACCGGCTAGCAGGAGATTGGCACCCGTCCGAGGAACCTTAGCCCCGGTGATGGGGTCCCGTTCCAGGATCACGGTCAGCATGGTATAACCCGGGATATTCGATACGAAATCCCGGATCTTTTCCAGGATCCATTCTTTAGCTGCGTTGAGTTGGTCCTCGGCCCAATCGATGGCTCCGCTGACTGCATCTCCCACGGCATCCCAGGCATCGCCTAGCCAGGATCGCTGGATCTTGCCGGGTGGTCCTCTAGAGGTCTGGACTCGGGTGTTTGAACCGACTCCCGGGCTGGTTTCAATACTATTCCGGGTGATCTGGCTCTTTTGATTGGGACGGGCAGGCTCAGAACTCCTGTCTGCTTTGAGTTCTGGTTCATTTATTTCTGATTCGAGCTGCTTCGATGGCAGATTATGGGACCGACGATCAGTGGAAGTGCTGCGCATGATGGGTTCATGCTGTCCACCGATCTTTTCTTCGTCAATCTTTTCTTCTTCTTTCTTCTGAAGTTTTTCTTCCGGTTCTGTTGGTTGCTGCAATCTTTGCAGAGCGCCTGAACTGTTGACCCCGTATTGACTCAGTTCAGGCTTACGCTGAACCGGTTCCTGCAAGCCATCCTTCCAATCTGCATTGCTTTTATCACTGCCTTCCGGCTCCTCGCTTTCTTTTTTGTCGACATGAAATACCTTCTTGCGCAGGTCGTCGACGCTCATTTTCTTTTCCTTTTCGGCACTAGCTTCCCCAGCACCTAGTGCCCCATTCATGATCAATAATGGATCATAGAATGCTGTCCAGTCTTTGCGTGGATTATCATGGCTTTGGATCTGGCCTCCGAGATTATCATCTCCAGCGGTATTCCCATTCATTGTGGTTATGGTATCCCCACTCGCTTTCTCAACGATGGCGAAGTGGGAGAAATTGTCCCGGTAAGCAATATCTCCGGCCTGCGGCATATAACCGGGAGGGTAGGCGGCCTCTCTTGGAATATTGGCGCCTCCCAAAACCCAGGGTTTCATAGGCACACCAGCTTTGTGGAGTGACCAGAATACGAAAATGCCACACCAGCTTGGCATCGCATCATGTTTGTAAGGACCTTTTTTGGTGATGGGTGGATGGGCCGGAGGCGTGGCGGTGATCATCCGTTTCTTCTTGATATCTTTTTCTGCAATGGCACCCTTGACATAGCTGGCATTGGCTCCTATCACTTTATCTTCTCCTAATGAGGTTTTAAAGTATTCTATCAGCCGTTCCCAACCGGTCCGGAAGCCATCGGCCCCTTCCTTGTCGGCATTGACCTTTCCGGATTCGGCTTTGGCCTTAGCTACCGCATTATTCAGTTGAGAAGGGACGGGGCGGTTGGAAGCCAGCCGTTGTATTTGAAGGGCTTTCCGTTGCAATTTAGGCGCGATGCCCTGAGGGCGTGCCAGGCTGGCTCCCTGCTGAATGGTATGGGTCAGCTCGTGGGCCAGTAAATGACTGCCTTCAGAAGTATGGGGTGCATACTTCCCACTATTAAAATAAATATCACCCCCATGCGTGAAGGCCTGGGCATGAATATCCCGGCTCAGGTTTTCTGCCTGAGTTCCGGTGTGTATCCGCACCTTGCTGAAATCAGCGCCAAAGCGCGTTTCCAGGGATGATCGGGTATTGTCCGGCAATGAACTACCTGACCCCTTCGTACTTTGTAAGGAGGATTCAAAGGAATTTCCGCATGCGGGAGGATCACGTCCACTTCGTTGGATCAGGCTGCTGGGCGGGCCGTGGGCCTTGGCTTGTATGCTGGTATTCGAATGGACTTTTCTGAATAATTGTGATCCCGATTGTTGCGGCCCGAGCATAGCCATGCGCATTAATCGGGCATGGAGTTTTTGATCTTCCTTTTCGCAGGCTTCACACTTCCGCATGAGCATCGGCTGTAGCAAACTATCAGAATCTGGTTCCTCCTTTCTATCCAGTTTATCAGGCTCTTCCTTCCCTGGTTCTGGGAGTTCAGCAGCATCTGGCATTCGCATCACGCTTCCGGCAGTATCATCCTGTTGCATGGCACCGGTATTGGCGGCAGGTTCCGGCATGCGCATGACCTGATCTGCCATAGCATCCGCTTCCTTTTCCTGCGGATCTTCCGGTTGAGAAACACTTAGCTTGGGCTGGATGGACGGGGCAAAAAAGGATTCGGTTTGCTGATTGCCAAAAAAACCTTCCCCCTCCGCCTTGCGGAAAAAGGAACCACCCGAGCTTTGATGCTGGGAGATGACCGGTTTTGTTGTTTTTTCAGCTACCATGAAAATCCAGGTTCAGCTAATTATTTTCACCGCATATTAAGCGTCCATCCTGTTTATCGCCATTTAACATTCAATAATTGATCCATCCAGGGAAGTTTGATCATGTTAATGTTCCAGGGCAAGTAGTCCAGTAAAATATCATGTGCTTCCTTCTGAATGATCAGGGTCTTCTGCTGCTCCAGCATTTCCAGTTTCCCCTCACGTTGCAGGAAATTCATTCGCAATCCATCTGGGCTGGTATTCTTCAATACTGACCAGTTCTCGATTACAGCCTGTAAAAGTTCCTCGCAGGCCGCTATCTCCGTATCATTTAGTGGAACCAGGGATTCTACTGTTTCTGAAAGATCTATACCACACAGGGTTTTTTCAAGAACCAGTTCGAATTCCAGGCACTCCGATTTGCCCCAGGATAGCTGCCTTAACATGGCCATCGCTTTTGAAAGGTCCGTAATAGCATTATTCTCAATCAACTTTAGCCTGCGGAAAAATTCTGGCAGAAACGGTGCCAGAATGACCATCCCGGAATTATGAATCAGGATTCCAGGTGAATCAGGACTTAGATCGGATTTCTTTTCCGAAACCTTATTATTTATTGGTGCTTCAGGTTTTTGATTCGCCTCTGGAACGGCTGCAAGTATCTTAAGCAATCCTTTCCATTCCTGAAAGGCTTTTCTCAGCATAGGAGAGAGAAACGCTGGATCCTGGCCATTAATAATTTCAAGATTGGGAATGATCCCTTTCTGAGCAAGTTTTTGAAAGAATAGACCTTGAAATGTTACGAAGTCGGGTAAGGGAGCTTCCTTTACAACGATCCATTCCAAAATCGTAATGCAGGAAAACCGTTCAAGATCCGCTGCTTTGCTAAGTGGGAGCAGGCAGGTACCCAATATCTGAAGCTCATCCAGCCAATCCTCCCATGCAGACGGATGGATCCTGGTTGCCTGTTCTACCAGGATCTTCCATTGCGACTTATTAATCAAGGCCAGGAACCGGCTCCTTGCTGCTTCAGACGCCAGAGCGGGTCGTAGGAATACAAGCATTTTTTCAATGAATTCCAGACTCCAGTGGGTCTCTAATTCCAGGAGAAATGCCTGTGACGTCTTAGTAGAAACCCACCAAGGTAAAAAGCCACGGACCAAATAGAAATCCAGGGCTTTCATAAAGCTCTTATCAAAACTCAGGCTGCTGGTCCCAGGTTCCTGCAATTTGCTTTTTAAGGCAATTTCAACCTGGGAAAGAATGGCTTTTACCAGTGCTTCCTTTAAATTGTCCGTGTCGGTAAGTACGACTTTAACATCGAGTTTGTCAATGCGAAGGACCTGATCGGCCTGGTCATAATCATCAAAAAGTTTATTCAGGCGGACCGGAAGTTCATCATTGCACATAGTCGATAGCTGATTACGGATGGCCAGGGCATCTGCCTTGCCCTTATACCGGAACCGGAAATGCTGTTTACCGATGATATGTGTCGATCCGGACATTAGCTCTGAAGACCTGTGAGGATTTTGATCATTTGATTAAGGTCGTTTGCGTAATTATTCTTGATATCCGCTTCTTTGTTGGAAGTAAGCTGATTAAGTGCACCCTGCATGTCTTCCAGTAACTTCTGGAGCTGTGTCAGGTCCGTTGCGGCGAAGCCTTTGATGTATTCCTTCCATCCACTTTCAAAATTCAGTACTAGTTTGAAGATCGCACTTAGGTTTATTTTATCTCCATCGTAGTCGCCATCCTGGATGCACATAATGAAGGTCGCGAGGTCACTCAGGACCCTCCACATATCGATCGCCAGATCCCTGTAATTGCTTTTTTGAACAAGCGGATTTAATACGGTAAACCAATCCTTGAGCAAAGAGTCGATTCCAATCTGAAGAAAATAAGCTAATTGTTTATCTGGAGTCGCGGTACTGAGATCCCCAAATACACTAAAGAATTTGGCAATCTGGCTGTACGATTTATATCCATCCGTAGTGAAGGCATCAAACGACTTGTGATTGACACTGGAAAGGGTGTTGAAGCTACCAATAATATCAGCTAATGGGCCGCAGGTCTTGGTCGGTGTCGTGACAATATTTACATTGACCGTTTGACTGCTTTGCGGGCTGCAGGGGCCATTCGTTGCTATTAGGGTCACGGTATAGGAGCCGGACTGGGTGTATTGGTGTGTAGGATTGGCAAGATTTGAATTCGAACCATCCCCGAAATCCCAACTCAAAGTAACCGGGAACCCATTGCCTGTAGGATTGAATAAATATATGTTCGGTGCAGCAGTACCCGCTACCACCGTGAATGATGGATCAGGTGTCTGGAACACGGTGACTTGCGTCTGGGCACTTTGTCCGCCAGCCTGATAGACGATTGTAATAGTCTTGGACGCGGCAGTGGCTGGAATACTAACACCTAGTGGTTTGAATATAAAACCGGCACCTGATGACTGGGTTCCCTCCCCTGAAATCTTACCACCAGATGGCGAGACTGCTATTGGAAACGTGGTTTTGTCGGCACTGCAAAAGCTTGTTGGATCTATCTGAACAGAGGCCTGAATGATTGTTACGGTTTGCGTGCTGCTGTCATTGCAAGCCCCATTGGTTACGCTTAGTTTAACCAGGTAATTTCCGGGACCTGCATACTGATGGCTTGGATTCGCTTCTACCGAAACATTTCCATCCCCAAAATCCCATTGGTATTGGGCGTTAAAGGCATTGGAGGTAATGAACGATTTAATATTGCCGGATGCCGCACTATCCTGTACCGTAAATGTTGCAGATGGCATATTATAAACCCGTACGATTATCTGGACATACTGGCCAGGGAGCGTATACCCAATAGTGATATCCCGGAATGCCTCTTTAGGATCCAATACAACGGCGGAAGGGCTGAATACCATACTTTCTCCCTGAATGACCCCATCCCCTGTAAAGGTTCCACCGGTAGGTGTAACAACAATCGGGTAGTTTTTCTTATCCGCTACACAGAAGGGCGATCCATCCAATTGTATGGAAGCCTTCTCGACAGTAATAGGTTTGGTAATGGCATTAGTGCAAATGCCATTTGTGGCGGTGAGGGTAACGACATAGGGTCCATCCTCTGCATAATTATGGGAAGGATTATCGCCCGTGCCAGTGATTCCATCTCCGAAATCCCAGCTGATAGCACTCGCGTTTTTCGAAAGATTATTGAAGACAAACAAGGTGTACGTCGTGCCATCGAGTATCTCAAAGTCTGCGGTTGGTTTGGCAAAGACCGTGACATTGGCAGTTGCCGTTTGACCATCGCTGTTGTATACCAGCGAAACGATCTTGCTCAGATTCCCGGACAGGTCCACACTGGAAGGATTAAAGGTGCTTACTCCATTTGCGGTCAGTACTCCCTCGCCGGTAATGGTACCTCCGGTAGGGCTCACATCAATTGAAAAGGCTGTTTTATCATCATTGCAGAATTGCGTTTGTTTCAGGCTGATGGTAGGTATTACCGGATCAGGAGCTGTTTCATTGATGATATAATAGATCGGAGGACAATCCGAGCAGCACATGTAAGGCAGGTAGAAATCTGCAATGACAATCTTGTCGGGTAATTGTGCGGTCAGTTCATCCAGGGTATGACGGGTGACAATCGGTTTATAAAAAAGCTTGTCAATGATCGCCAATTGTTTGGCTGTCAATTGGGCTTTGAGCTTGTTGGTATCCAACTGACGAATACCGGTATAGGTTGCTCCAATGGCTTGTGCGGATTGGTTTAACGCGCTGGCATCCGAGGAGAGATTGGTATTGATAGTACTGGCCCCGGATGCGGTCGCCCCTGATGCAGAAGCCCCTGCTGGAGCAGCTCCTGCTGTTGCTGCTGCAGGCTCAGCTGCTGCAGATTTCGTTTCTGCTGCTACAGCACCGGGTACAAATGCTTTTTGAAGTTTCTCATCGGCCAGGTTAATGAGCTGTTCTTTTTGAGCAGTCAGATTTACATCAAGGGTAGCAGCGGTCTTTACATTCGTTATTTCACTGATCGTGCCTTTTGTAAAAATGCCGGTATTGGCCTTGGTGACCTTGCTGCGTTCATGGTAAACCATGACAAAGGTTCCTCCTACAGGAACTCCAGCCTTATGTTGGATGCCGGGATGCATTTTTACATAATACCCAAATTTTTGCAGCATGGCCAAATAAACCCAGCGGGTCTTGTAATCATTGTAAAGGGCGGCAAAACGGGCGTCCATGCAGGCATAAAGCAGGAAATCCAGGTGATCCATTATGTCCTCAGCGGTCAGGGCATCCTGAAGCGTCTGATTCTCGAGTGTGCCCTCTAGGTTGAGGTAAAAATCTTTAAGCTTTTGCGCAATTGTTATTAGATCATTATAACGACGCAGGAAGCCAACCAGGTTAAATGCAATTAAGGTAGTTGGGAGAATTTCCGACAGCTTTTCGATGTAGTAAAGCAGTGCGAAAAAGAGATTGAATATCGAGGATTCGCGTTGGTTGTTGCTAAAAGTGGCGGTTCCGAAATTTGCATTGATAAGCTGGTCAGGGCTTAGGTAGCCCTGGCTGGCCACCTTTTGCCAGAATTGCTCAAAGAGATCACCCAAGGTGCCGGTACGGTAGCGGAATGAAGGGTCGCATTTTTTCAATAGCGGAACTGTGGGGATTAAATCCGCAACTTGTCCATCGGTGGCACGGGGGGCACTATAGTAATACTTCATCTCCTTGCAGAGATGGCACAATAAACCCTGGGCGAGCGTATCATACAAGGCTTCCAGGTCCTGGAAATGACACATTAACTGCATTTCCGTCTGGATGGTATCACTGAGGCCTGCATTGCTGACGCTGGTAGCAATGGTTGCCAATTGTTCACGAAGGGTAATGATATCAGCGCTCAACGCCACCACATCGAAAGGAAGCCGATTGGTTTCTTTGATCGTGTTGATGCTGGCCAGGGCTTCCACATAACCATGTCCAACATGTCCCTCGATGCGAAGGAAATTATAAGGTTCCAGATCGTAATGCAACGGATTGGCCACATGATCATCCCCATTGGCATAATCAGCGCCATAATAACTTAGATTCTTTGAAGCATTGCCACTGAGGCTCTTCTTGTAATTCCAATATTGAAGCAGTTTATCGGTTCCATTTGTTACATCATAGTAGAATGGAATGGATTTGCTGGATAGTGGAATATCACCAGCCTTACTTGGGGTTATCCGGATTGGAACGGTCAGTCCGCTTCGACCGACGGAGGCCAGATTGGTGAACGAATTGGTGTTAAACTCGAACTGCCGGGAATTCAGCGGATTGAATTTAGCCAGTAAAAGAACGAGCCGCTTGAATAATACCCGCAGTTCTGCCACCAGTGTTCCATGGCAACAAACGGCAGGTGATGGAATGAAATAGTGCCGGAAATCGCTTTTGATGGATTCAGAAGTGTTTTGGGCGAGACCCAATAATAAATGTCGTGGAAAAAGTGCTTCATCTGGTGCGCAAAGACTTAACAGTTCTGAACCCAACATACGAAGCTCTTCATAGGCATAGATCACATCACTGAAGAGATCATAATAGTATTGCATGTACAGCAGTTGGGCTACTGTCATGGTGCCATTGGTGATAAAGGCATAATTATTCGCCAGGCCAATGAAGGGATTCGCAGGGTAGAGATCTTTGATGATCGGACTGATGCGGGAATAGGTCTGGCCTAATCTGCGTTCCAGGTCCTGAAGAAATGTTGGATTCAATACTTTTTGAAAACCTTCATAAACATCCCCGGTGGTAAATATATCGGCAGCAGGTAAGTGATGGCGCGGGATGAAAATTTCGGGTAAGCTTGCCCAGGTCTGACTAAAACTGCTGCTGCCTGCCACTCCGCCGCTCAGTAATGCTGCATATTTCCGATTGATGATAAGCGGACGTATGGTCAGGGTGATGTTCTTACCCATATCATCACAGCTTTCAGGATCACAATTCTTGGAATTTACTTCCAGAAGTTCCACAAACAGCAGCACAACTTTATCGACCAGATAAGCAGCGCTGAGTTTGGTCAATCCTTCTTCGGAGCTATTGCTTTTCAATTCATCAATTGGAAAGCGTTGTTTGCCATTGGTTACAAACTGGGGGGTATATACGAGTTCCTTAGCTGCATCATAGCTGATATAATTTTCCAATTTGGTTTCATCCCAGCGGATCAGATATCCTGCCGAGGTGATTCCACAGCCTCTCGAAATGGTGATACTCGTTCCTGCGGGGTCCACAGATAACTCCAGTCCGCAAACAATGCCAATCCCGATAAGGTTGATCCGGGTCCCTCGTTCCTGTTCATCCAGGTAATTGAACATATCGTTCAGATTCCCTGCTGTCAGCAACTGGTCAGCAACAAATTCCGGATAGCTGATGGGTTGTTCAGGAAGCATACAATTATATTTAGATAGTTATTTATTGATTTGACCAACGACTTAAGCGGTTCTACTAAAACCCAAAGGGATCCTTTCGTGATACTATCGACCCATCAATTCTGTACTAGTTTCTCATACGACTGTCTGGTTCAAAAAGACCCGGTTCTCATCATTTCCATCAGCGCAATCATGCAATGATGCGGGTGGATATTCGCTTTTCAGCACATTAAATTCATCAAGCAGGGCTCCTAGTTTTTGACTTAAAATGGCCGGGTCTGGTTCCACTTTATTCAGTTCGGACAAGTAACTACACCAGAGCCCATCAAATGTGATCATCTGGTCCGTACTAATCCAACAGATCTTTAGACCAATATGTGCCGGGATTTCAAAACGGATCGTCCGTTCTGCAAAACGTCGATAGGCGATTCCGGCATTGGCTAATCCACCTTTGCCATTCATGACAAGGGTCATCCGGAAGGAGTAAGGATCGTCTTTATGGCACAACTCGGCACAAATTGGGCCAATACATATCGGCAACAGTTGGTCACCATTCGCAGCGGCAGGGCTTCCGGGTCGGTTATGTGGTCGCAGCAACAAGTGTTCAACGATATAGATCTTTTCTCCAAAAAGGATATTCTGGGCAAATGCTACCAGGTAATCCCGAGCGGCTTCCGCATCTGTCTTTTTACTGAAATGCTGTTTGCGGGTGGCAATGACACTCCCATCCGGTTGCGTGAGGTTTAATACCCATTGCTTACTTTTTTTGATCACATAGCGCGCCGGATCCGTCATGTATTGTTGCACCAAAGCGATCTCTGCTTTAGCCTTAGCCTCTGCTACTTGTAAGCTTGGATCCGTATAGCGGGTGCTACTACTAAGCAGAATTTTTCCGTTAGTATCCCGGATTCTCCAGCGTCTTTCGAAAGAGACCCCATCCGTATCATGTTCTTCATAAAGTTCCCAGTAATCATCAATCCCCTTGAATCCCAAAAGACGGGCGATTCTCATTTGAAGCCCTGCAAGATTGTCGGGACTGCAGACGCCACCTGCAAGCTTATAATTAAAGGAACGCCCCCGTGTCCGGCTCATCTCAGGATATTGTACCAGGAAATCGATCTTATCCTGGATGAGTACGGCATCTGCGCGTTGCTTATTTCCCAAATAGGAATACAGCATGAGTGTATAGTCCGTGAATTGCTCTGCAAATCGTGCCATCAGATGGTCCAGGAATCGATTCCTGCGATCCAAAAAGGTGGTCGGGGTTTCAATCAGGGTCGCGATCGAATCCATTCCTATACTATTGCCATTCACAGTGGCATAGATGTCTGTGATTCCAGTAATGTCGGCCTCCCCCAGGACCTTCGCAAAATAGGTTTGGGTAATGCCATTATCCAGCGCAAAGAAATCCTTGGTATGGCGGAGCATGGAAAGGTAGTCGACCAGAATCTGCTCATAGAACATGAGATAGGCCTTCAGTTGCATGGCCTGTCCCCGGCGTGCAACATTTTCATGCGGTGCAAGACCATAAGGGCTGACACCATAAGTTTGCGGCAGTTCGTATTGAATTGGAGTATAGGAATCCAATTCCGAGTATATGCCTGCGGGTACCGGGATGTCATCATCCGCCAGTGGATACTTTGGTTGTGCATTTTGGCCCCTGATCACCTGTAGGGTATCGCTCAATTCCGAGAGATCCGGCAGAAAGGGAAGGTTATTTTTAAATACCAGGAATTTACTACCCTCCAGGTAGAGTCTTGGCTGGTTCTGAGCCGGTACTTTATAGACCCAGCTCTCGGGACTCAGACGATTCCCTTTATTGTCGAAAGGGGAGAAGACGAAATTTCGAATCGCCAGAACTCCTGGTATATCCATCAGGAGATTGATGATGTCGGACGTGTGCAACTCGGTCTTTAAATTAGTGGTTGCGATTTGGTCATCATCAATAAAACCATTATTGAGTCTGGGCCCGTCAAATATGGTATCTACTGTCAATCCGCTATCCAGTCTTTCCTGTAAGGAATAGAACCGGATATCGGGGCTCATATATTCAGCGATCAGGAAATAGGCTTGCCCTAAAACCTGTTCAATATCCGCGTCCGGACTCACATCCATGTCCGCACAAACGGCTACATCCTGGACCTGAACACTGGTAATCGTGCAGAAATCTTCACAAAGGTTCCGGTTCGCATGTAATTGTTGACGGGTTAGTTTCATGACCCGGTCTGCTTCATGAATCCGGTTCAGCCACAAGGAGGCAATGCCAGCGGCTGAAGCATCGGTTATAGGTTTGGCAAGGTCGGCGAGCAACAGTGCTTTCCGGTCTGAATCGCTGTTAAACCAGACTAGTAATGGGATATCACCCAGGCTAAGGGTTTGAACAAATGCTGTATTGGCTGCATCGGGCCAAAAACTGATCACAATAGTGGCGAATAAGGGTTTCCGGAGTGCAGTTCCCAAATCCTTTTGTTGGATATCCTGGTTATCCGTTTCATTTCCGGATATGAATAATACCTGGACCGACTTTACCTTGCTGTTCGGACTCCGGAAGCTTTTATATTTAATCTTGTTCAGTTCCAGATCATGCCAGGCGGGCATGCGTAATTCCAGTATGGCTTTTGCAAAGGTTTGCTGAAGGCCTGAGCCAATCGGGAATGCAAAATTGTATTTAATCCGGCCACTGTTTAGATCTCCGATGCCATCTTCGTCTTCAAATTCAATCATCACATCATAGAGCCCCTTGATGATTACCTGGTGATCTGTTACCGCATATTGAAGGATACTTTTTTTGCAATTGGCATACAGGTATAAATCCTCGCAGGCGCACTGTTTGCATGAAACCCAGCCATTTTTGATCCCATCGATATCCACCAGCAATTTTCGGTAGTCCAGGCAAGTCCAGGGTGAAACGGTAAGAATATTTCTAGCAGTAAAAAAAGCCTGACGATCGGGATTGGGTTTAATACTTGGCTGTTCGGCCAGGAGGTCTTCGATATTGAAATTGGCTCTGAAACTGAGGTCCGTCAATGCGTAGCATAAAGCCTCCATGATCGTTATGCCGGGATCATGAATATTGTAATCCGTCCAGAGATCACTGCCCAACTGCTCGATGTACTGCATGGCAGTTCGGCGGAGCAGTCCATAATCCATGCCGGCTGGCAGGATGGGATTTTTCTGTATGGTGATATTGTCAGGCATCTCCGGAGTGAATAGTTTGTGTCATGGGTCCAGGCTTACTTTAAGGTTCCAAAATTTCCTTTGTTGATCTGGATGATTCCCGGTTTGTGCGATATAATATTTTGAATGGCGTAAGGGTCAATGCAGGTAATTGTGGTGTTCGTGGGGGCCGGATCCGGTATCTGGGCGATCATATGTTTAGAGGCTGGTACACTAACAAGGATCGACATCCCCGTAGAAGCAACGATTTCATCCAGATCAGCAAGGCTATTCGGGTCATCCTCTGTTCGGTGGTACATCTTTACATTGGTGATAAAGTCAACATAACTGCGTTCTTCAATAAAATTGATCAGGACGGACTTGACAACCTTTCCTCCAAAAGCAGGGTCCGTGCTTCTTCCAAAGGCCCAGGGTGTCAGGAAGGCTGTAATTTCTTCTTTGAGCTGATTACTATAATAAGTAAAATCATCCAGGCCTGGCATCAATCGAAGCTGGAAATCCAGAACGACTTCTTCAAATACCGGGTTTACAACATGGGTTTGAATATGACAGGAGATCCGTTCGCTGATAAAGGCGTCGATCTGGAGCAGGGTGCTAGCATTGGTATATGGCCGCAATGGATTAACGGTATTAATATAATCCAGCGAAGGGATGGTGATAATGGTGATATGCCCGGGTGCTACTTCATTATAACGCTTTGTGCCATTACTGAGTTGTTCATAGGCGGTATGTGACAGACACTTGACCCGATGTAATTCCGGGAAGGCTTCGAGGATTAGATGTTCATAATCCCAGATCGTGATCGCCCGATCTTTATGGCGTAAGCGCTCACTTACCCGCTGATAGTAATCCTGGTTTTGCTCCAGAGCCCTTCCTCCAAAGGAGGCATAAGGTTGGGTGATTTTCTTGATGGAGGGTTGGATGCTCTTCAGTTTGGAAATGGTGCCTGCAGGTAAAGGCAGGTTCAGGAAATCCGGAGCATTTCCATTATCACTAAATCGAACTACTGCAGCCTGTGTATCGATGGCGATCAATTTGCAAACCGCCATTGTGGCTGTATTGGCGGAAACCCGTAGCCATAAATATCCGGCAGGTAATAAGGTATTATCGGTAGTTGCATTCTCCGGTATAGCCAGGGAAATGATCCCGGTTTGAATGAATTGGGCGGTACCATCCGTGATGGACTGCGGATCAAAATCCATCCATTGATTATTGCTGAGATAGCTCCAGTGTAAATGATTGGTAGGCTTAACAATCAGGGGGTCAGAAGTGCCTTCCATAATGCCTACGAGGAGATTGATGCCTTGTAATCCCTGGAGATTGCTCAATCCGATGTAGAGTTCGCCACTATCCTGCTGATCTTCCACCCCGTTACCGTGAGCGAATTGCGGCAGCATCATCAGATCTCCGCTGGGTTCGAGGTATCGATGTTGTTCGGCTTCGCCAAATGGGTACAAATGGTAGTATTCGATGGTTCTTTGATCAAACCCTGCCTGAGTGGTATCTGTTATGTTTTCGCTCGTACTCGCTTGATAATGTAAGGATATGCTCTCCACTTTTGGTACATATGGAGCAATCCCAGGGTTATTGGCATTTGAATTAAAGACGGATTGGACCAGATAATTTGCCAGAGCCTTCTGATAATCATCATAACCAAAACCTGCTTCAAGAGCTATCTTAATAAAGCCTCCGGTACTCTTAACAGAAAAGGCGCTATAGGAATCATCATAGGCCAGGAAGGAGCTGGCACCTGGACTTACAAAGGAATCCGGGAAAAGATTTTCTGTTTGAACGCTATCGGCGGGATTGCTGGTTTCGATCCACAAATCTTTTCCGGTACTCAGACTGCTCCAGTTACTATTTGCCAGATTCAGAATGCTGACATTGGGCGTTTTATCTCCTTCCGCACCCGTATCATAATCGATCTTACTAGCAGGAGGAAGATCCAGCCATTTGAATTTCAGCTGAAACGAGGCACCCGGTTTTTTAAAGAACTCTTCATTACCAACCGTAAATGCCGCATCTTTCTTGGGAGACAAGCCAAATGGCTGAAATGGTTTGGCCGGATCTATCGGACCAAATTCATTTGCCAGCAATAATTGCCGGGCACCGGTTTTAATGGCCGTGCCCGTACTACCGTCCACTCCCACGAAGACAGATATGTCAACATGTGTGATCTTGAGGTATTTCAGGAGGTCATATTCATACGGGAGATTGTCGGCATTCCTGAGCACGATCTTGAGCACCGGTACGGCATTTTTAAACGTTCCTCCATGGATCTTTACATCATAATTGGTAATTGCCGGGGTATTGCCATCCAGAAGGATGCTCAGGGTAATCGCATCCTTCATTCCTGAATTGAGCGTTTCAATGCTGATCGTTGGACTTACAGGAAGCCATTTCTTGGCGGTGGTTAGATAGCCATCGAAATGAATATTGCTCGGTAGCGGGCTTGAAAATGGTGCCAGGCTTAGTTTTACCTGGATCTCCCGGTCGCCTTCTGCCAGACTCAGGTAGGAAGAGGCGATCGCAAATCCAATACTGGCCAGCGGACTGTCGATGGCTACCAGATTCCCATCTTCAAATGTTTTCTGAACAAAGGGATGCCATTCCTTATTGGCAGTTTTTATAGCAGCTCCCAGACCGTCAGCGCTATTGATGACAGGTGAGGCGAACAGGCGGCCCTGATTATTTACAGGGGGAATGTTATCAATTGGAGGATTACTTCCAATACCAGCTTCTGCACCCCGGTAAACCGCCATTAGTTTGGCAACCTGGGCTTGGTTGAAGACCGTATCATTTACCAATGCATAGGAAACCTCCTTGCCGGTACTGTCCTTGCCGGCCTTGAATAAGGTCCCCTGGCTTAGCCCGAACTCACTGATTCCCTTGGCCAGGCCCAGGCTCAGATAGACGCTATTTGGCTCTGGGGCCTTGGGGCTTAGCTGGAGCACCCGCTGGTAATAGAAATCGAGATGTCTTTGGGTAATGGTATTTATTTCATCCTGTGCATACCGATATAACTGCAGGAATGTCAGGAATAAGGCGTAGTGCGGCGGATGGGAGCTAAAGTTGCTTAAGGTTTGTATCAGGGCTGTTTCAGCATCCTGTATGAGTCTTGCATAAGTGCTTAGAAACTGGTCAAACAGGGAAACAAAAAGATTGTGATTGGCAGCATGTTGGATTCGTTGGTAGGAGAGCGCATTCTCATCTCCATAAATACTGGAATCCTCCGGAATCGAGTGGAACAAATCCAGCAGGTTATTGCTGCCATCGAGCCAGATAGGAGATAGATTTTTGGTATGTACCAAATGGGTAAAATCGTATACGGGCCGACCCAGGATTAACCAATTGGGGAAATCCTTATCGATGATAATGATCAGCGAATCATCGAGAGTGCCATCTGACTTATTATTACTTTTGCCACCCTTATAGTAGGCAATCAATTTCTTTAAGGCCGGCTTCAGTTTTTGCTGAATGCTGTTTTGCAGGCTTCCATTTAATGGATGATCGGATGGGAGTCGGAAAAGGTAATTATCTAAGCCTATGCTAAGGGTGAGCATGGCGCTGAATAAACTCCCCAGGGTTGCCTCCAGGAGATTCTCCCGAAGATCATTGGTGTCACTGCGAAGGAAGTCGAAACGATCCTTAATATCGCGGCGGTAATCATCAATATTTTGAATGGCAATAGAGCCGATGGTGGCAGCAATGTCATTAGTAAAAAAGGGTTGCCAGTTACCAGTAGGTATATTGGCTTCACTGTAATAATTCAGGTACTCTGAAAAACGACTGGCAAACATGATCCAGTCGGCTGAGTCCCGTTCATCTACAAGGATATAGTCTGCCTGCAATGCGGCAATGCGGCGTTGCTGCTGGCTACTGCCATCATGCTGAAGGGGATTTTTCTGGTCGTTGCAGGCCATCGGTTTTTTTGTTGTTGGAAGTCCGGTTGTGTTGGAACTTCTCCTGGTGATGATTCGATTCTAAGTATTAAATAAACTCAACCTGATATGCTATAATGCCGTTGTATTGTTGGTCGTTAAAAATTGCAGCTCGGTGCCTTCGATCCTGAAATAAGGGAACACGAAATTGAATCGTGAGTTGGTAGCTCTGACGATATAATCAATCTCGACGATGATCATGCCTTCCAGGATATTATCCAGGTTCATAGTGATGGTCTGAACATCGATCCGGGGTTCGAAATAAAGGATGGCAGTCGCAATCTTGTCTTTGATCAGGGTGACAGTGGCCGTATTCAGGCTTTCAAATACCAGATCGTCCATATTGCAACCATACTTAGGTTGCATGACCCGCTCACCAACCCTGGTTGTAAGGAGAATTTGCAGGCTACGCTCAATATCAACCACCTTTTCCGTCAGGGCAACCGTTTGCAGCGCCGGATCAAAGCTGGGAGGGAAGCTCCAGCCCTTGCCTAAAAATTCATTGCCTTTTTCCGATGCCATGTTTATACTGTTTTCAAGTTCAATTCATTCATTTTACCAGATATTTCCTGCACCTGGGGTATAACTGGTTCCGACAACACTGGTTGCAATAATGGTTTGTGTCTGTATGACCCCACTGAATTGCGCCATTGCTGCATTCGCGGTCAGTTGAGATCCCGTCATCTCTATTTGGGCTCCTTCCAGAGTCAGTTTTGCTGAAGCATGTATGGTAATACCGCTGGGTTGCAATTCAATACTATTCCCTGCCATATCACTCAGTTTGACATTTCCAGATGGAGCGGCATACTCAATGTCTTTAAAGCTTTCCAGTTTAATTCCATTATTATCCATCGTAAGCTTATTGCCATTCTGATCCTCCATTTTTATGGCAGCATCTTCCTCGGTAAAAAGCATTTTATTCCCAGCGGGGGTTTCTATCTGTATCGTTTTTTTATCATCATTAAAGATCATTTTCATGGCGCTCCGTGAAACGAATCCTTTTTCATTATTGGCATTTGCAGCGGTAAGTGGCGCCGGGAAATGACTGCTATTCACCATGCCCAAAACCACGGCAAAGCGGGGATCATTGTTGATGAATCCAACGATCACCTCATCCCCCAATTCCGGAAGGAAGAAGCTTCCGCGGTTATTTCCGGCGTCAAGGGTGCTCACCCGGCTCCAGATCCCATCGTCATCCGGACTAATCGTAGGAACCCGCACCATGATCCGGTTCTTCTGATCCGGATCTTCAAGATTGGTTACAATTCCAATGTGCAATCCTTGTATCGCTGGTAACAATGCACCAGCGAGCGGCTGCGTTGTTTCATAGGTTTCAGCAAACCATTCGGGATTCAGTCCAAACTGGAACGTTGTCTTCCAGATGCCTTCCTGCAAATGTTGCCGGACGCCGGTGACAAATAGCAAACCTTCAAAGCGTTCTCCGGCCCCCCTGAGCTCAATCATTTGTCCGGGACTTACGGTTGAAGTGCCCTCTGTAGTGACTTTCCCCCGGATCTTTCCCAGGCGGTTCTTTAATAGTTTGGCATTCGCCCATTGTTGTAATTCTTCCTGTGGTAATTCACCACTATGATAAAGTGAAAACCCATCCTGACCGGTTATATCGGATAAGGTCGCAGCGGAAAGGTTCCCGGTGTCAACAACTCCCGGATCTTCGGATTCAACGCCGGCAATCAGCGCGGCATCTGAGGTATCCCAGGAGGTGGCGGTTATTTTACTGAATTGAAGCCGGGCATCAATTTCTGCATCAAGGTCAAGAACTGTCGCTCCAAATTGAATATTCAGCGAAGCGGCTGCACTGAGATCCGGTTTCTTAACCTGAACTTTTCCATCATTGGGAATGCACAGGAGCCCATTAGCATCGGCGCGACACAACATAAAATCCCAGTCGGTTGTATTATACTGCACCAGTTCTTTATTGGTGATGCTGGTGCTGTCCACATCCTTATCAAGGCCATGGGCATCGATCAGCTCTTCTATTGCATCACTATCCTTTACATCGCGGCTGTATTTATTCTTTGGAGTTATGGTCATTTTCACGGCAACATCCCTGCATTCAATGACAAGAACTGCATTCCCTTCCCGGGCTTTGATCCCGTGTTTGATCACGATGCCCTTAAATACGGTCTCTTCCTGGCTCCGGTAACCGAGTTTGATCTCAATATTCTTACCAGGCTCGAAATCCGGGGCATTGCTAATCGGGAACGTTTCTGTGGCTGGATTCCCATCCACCAGGATGATGGTAGCAAAGGGGATGCGGTTGACTTCTTTATGGACCAGGATCGAAATCACATGATAGGTACGTGACACCTCGGTCCCTTCTGTCAGGATGGTATAGGTGGCAATACTACGCGCAGCTTCCGAAGGGATTACCCGTTCATTTGTAGCGCTGGTATCATTGATCGTTACTGGCATTTGTAGTTTCTTAGGTGAAGCGGTGTCAAGGGTTTTTGTAATTATTTAGCTGGTTGCAGGTTTTGCTACTGGCGGAAAAAATAGTTCAGTTCCTTGTTTTACGTTCCTGAAATCACTGATCTTATTGACCCGTGCCACTTCCGTATAGTATTTGGGATCTCCATACACGAGATAGCACAACCAGGGCAGGGATTCACCTTCTTTAACGATCCGGTAATGGGTCAGATCGGGGGAATGGGCGTTTTCCAGAGTTACCCGTAAGGTCTCCTCGATACTGCCCTTAAAAGTTACTTTGCAAATAGCCCGGATTGGTGTGCCATCGGGCTTGAAAAGTTTGTAGGCAATATTGATTCCGGTACATCTTCCTTTGAAAATAAACTGCCCCCAAATCAAGCGGAAATGTCTGGGCTCATGGCTGTCCGGATCATTTTCAATCAAAAGCTTTTTAAAGGCATCGACTTCATCAAAAATGCCATTATCCCGGGGGTTCCCGTCAATGATTCCGGTATCATCGAAAAGGAATTCAAAGGCCATTTCTTCTGGTGGCTTTGCAAAGAAGCGCTGTTGGGTGCCGGTAGTGCCGTGACCCTGACTTTCATTGAAGGTAACTTTATAATCCAGGGTATAGTTCTCCGGATTCATCATGGCCGTAAATGGCTGCTCCACCTGCTGACTGTCCTCGCAGTGTGGATCATTATAGGCAATGATCATCATTTTCTCCAGCGCTCCATTATCTGCAGGCATAACTAACGTTCATTTTGATGACGAATGACTTCCATGACTTCTTCGACACATTGGCGAATCATTTCCGGATTTCCTGCAGCCTGGGCCGGAGTTGCACCCGATCCATTTTGAGGCGGTGCACCAGCACCCTGATTCACTTCCACCTGAACAGTCATTTCTTCAATTACTACGGGCATTATTTTTAATGATTAAGATGTTCTTCGATAGTTCGATTAATCGGCTTCTCAGGAATCCTGTATGGTGAAATAATCATAGCAGAGATCCAATGTTTCAATGACCACGCTATTCTCCTGACCATTAAAATCGCTGACTGACCACTTTTTGGGCCAGGCATTGAATATGGACCAGGTACGCAACGGCTGGTGTTGTTCATTCAGCAGACTTACATTGATTTGGGCCGGGCTGAAGATCCGGTTAAAAAGTGCATCCTTTAGCCAGTCGATCACATCACTATCCATCAGCATGCCCCGTTTGAGGGTCAGGTCTGGAAATTTGCTGCGAACGGGAAGCTTATGTTCAAACCGGTTTTCACCCCCTTCCTTAAAACTTTCGGTATCATATTCAACACTCAAACCACCTACGGTCTGGAACCGGATGTCATTGTCATTGCCAATGCCAACAAATTCCACTCTGAAGTGAAAACCAACCGGGGGATAATAACCGCCTGCCGTTGCCATATCTATATGCGTTTACACTGTGGGTAATGATCATGATTCGTAAGCATCCAATATCCCATACGGATACTGGAACCGAGGCACCCCATGTTCTGGGTCAGTCTGGCATGCAATCTGTTCCTGGCAGTACAAGGGAAAATTCCGGATAGCGGATCATTGTCCTGCTCCATGAAGCAAAAGCGATTGACTGCTGCTGTTCATCCCGGAGGATGGACAAGAGACCGGTTAAAATGCCTGGTTGCTAGGCTCAGGTTACAATGTCCAGCCCTTCATGTGCCAGTTCCAGGGTTTCGATGGCAACTTCATTGCCATCGGCTTTGAGGTCACTGGCCTGAACTTTTACAGGGAAGGCATTATGAACTCTCCAGGTGATTACCGGTTCATGGTTCTCATTCAGGAGGCTGATCGTTACGTCGCGCCGTTCGACCTTATTCAGGTTCACGGTTTTGATCCAGGTATAGTATTCCGTATCACTCTCAAAGGTGCCCCGTTTAAGTGTGATATTGCTGAACTTATGCATCCCCGGCATTTTGATCTTGGAATAGTCAGGACTTGAGCCTTCCCGGTACTCGATGGCTTCTACCTGAATGTCCAGCCCGGTGACTTCAGAAAAGCCGACCCTGCTGCCACCCCATTGCACGAGGAAGTGGAATTTTGGTATTGGATATGTTGCTGCCATGATAGTGGTTTGGTGTTTATTAAATTGAATAGAGGTGCCAATCGTGGTTTAAGGAATTCAGGGCCACGATTTATGCTGAAGATTTGATTTCAGATAGCATGGTCCCAATTGTCTATGATTCAGCCATCAGGTGCGAGAAACGCAGGATAATGAATTCTGCCGGGCGAACCACTGCCATCCCAATTTCTACGATCATCCGGCCTTCCAGAATATCCAATGATGTCATGGTTTTGCCTAGACCAACAGAAACATAGAATGCCTGCTCGGGTTTTGCACCCTGAAGGGCTCCCTGACGCCACATCGTAGTCAGGAAGTTTTCGATCATGCCCTGCACTTTCACCCAGGTATTTGCATCATTCGGCTCGAATACGAATTGCTCTGTGGCTTTCTTCGTGCTATCTTCAACCATATTGAAAAAACGACGAACACTCACATAACGCCACTCATTATCATTGCCTGCCAGGGTGCGGGCACCCCATATTAAGGTACCCTTACCAATAAAGCTCCGGATGATATTAATGGATTTGCCTGCCGTAGGGTCAACATTCATTCCTCCCTGGGCATCTGCTGTAACATTCGTAACCGGTCCGGTCACGGAATTCAGGCTTTCATTGGCCGGAGCTTTCCAGACACCTCTCAGATTATCTACGCGGGCATAAACACCGGCAACAGATCCACTTGGAGGGAGCTTACTGAGTTCCTTGGTGATGGCAAGGATCCATTTGCTGATATAAGGATGGTTCTGGTATAGAAAATCCTGAGCGGCCTGCTGGTATGCCTGCGCAGATGAAAGGACAGTATTTGCATAACCAATGATCTTGGTAAATGCTTTGCTGAAATCAGAAACCATCATCCGTAATTGGTCACCAACACTGGCACCATTGGCGGTATAATCGGTAGTTGTGGCTGCAATATCATCATACTTTACCCCCAACCAAACATCAGCAGTAGCCCCTGTTAATGAAGCAGGATAACTTGTTTTAACAGCCGGATCAGCAATAGTGGTAATGTCATTGATTTTATCATTTTTCTGAAGGCCAATCAAATATTTCAAACCCCCACGCCATAATGATTCGGAAACAGCATAAGACTGTACATCATTCCGCAGCAGCTGATTGCTTAACTCGGTTTCATTATTCCACCAGGATTGGAGCTTGACCGCCGTATTCTGTACATAAGCGATCAGGTTGTTCAATGCAGTAGTCTGGGCAGCAGCAGTACTGGCGGAATAAACCCCATCTGCGAAAACCTTGAAAAGATCAGTAGGTGTGGGAGCTCCAAATGGACTTGTTCCGGTATCAGGTACAACGCCGGCGGCTGTTGCATCCCGAATGGCATCGAACCGTGCACTAACTTTTCCTGTATCACTAATGGCATTCTCCATGGACTTGACCATATTATTGGTGTCCGTATCAGAAGTCATGGTCATAAGGTTCAGGGCCGTTCCACCTGAAGTTACATGGCTTTTAAAGACGCTATAGTCAACGGTCTTTGGATAGCTGGTGTAAATCCAGGGCGCATAGGCCATGCCATATTTCAGGCCATTGATCCCGATATTATTCCGAAAATTATTGACGGCTGTTGCCAGGTCGCTGGCCTTATTTTCCTGCAGATCAAAAACCCCAACCCGGTTCTGTAGATTTACGCATTGCAGCAATGCTGCCTGTTGGAGACTATAAAAGCTGGCCTCATCCATGCTTACCGCATCCGGGAATAATAAGATGGTAGGCTCATCCTCCTTCTCGACTTCAAACAGGCCGGTCAATAAGCCCATAGGAACACCATCTTCCTGGCCGATCACGATATCGTTTACCGTTCCATCGTTTTTATAATAGCCTCCTACGGAAACAATATAACAATCACCCCCGCCATTATCATAAAACTGGCGAATGGCATCGTACATGTAAAAGCGCTTGCCACTATCAATGGTTATGGCAGTTATCGCATAATTATTATCTTCCGTATCCGTGCTTATATCAATCTCCTCGATATCGATTCCTTCTCCATAATAAGTCGAAAATTCCAGGAGGGAGGAAATTTTCACAGCCGATCCGGTTAAGGATTCCCCACTTTTTTCCGCCATGGCCGTATAGCCTATAAAAGCTGGAATGGCCGTCTCAACCGCCGCAATAGAAGGCGGGAATTTTGGGATTTCTTCAATGAAGACACCCGGTGTCTTGTAGGATGTTGCCATAGTGATCGTGTTTGGAGTTTAATATTATTGGATTGTGATAAGGAATAATGAAGGCGTTTTTATTAGTAATTCAGATACATTTCGGCACAGTAATAGCTATTGCCATCCGTATCGGTAAACCGGGAAATCCGGTCTGGTGGTGGGTTCGCCAGTTTACTGGCAAGGATGGTGGCATCTTTCATTAATTGTATCGTCTTTAATGCCTGCTCCCGCATTAGCATCGGAGACGATGAGACAAACTGTTGAGGTGAAGAGCCCGGCACCGGGATAAAGGCATTCGGTACTGTCGGGATTTCAATCCCCGTGACAACGCTGCTTATCCGGGTAATATATTTCCAGATCGCCAGCCTGTTTGCAAAACGGATTACCAAGTCCAGACCCTTGGGTTTATTCCCGGCATCCAACCATCCAAATGCATTTGCAGCACTAAAAACATTGAAGATCTCAATGACGCCATAGGCTCTGCTATAGCTTGCCATCTGATCTTTATAAATAAAGCGTTCCTCGCCGTTCACCACCAGCCGGTATCGACCATTTGGAATATCCTGGAGATCCACAACAATACTGTCCATTGGCTGCAGGAATTGCAAGGGTGCAATGCCTGTTAACGGGATATCGTAAATGAGGGTAAACGGATTTAAGGAGAAGACGCTAATCGCAAAATTTTTGGATGGAGTAACGGAGAGGGAGAGATTGCCATCACTCAGCAAAATTTCATCCAATGGATTTACATATTGCCTGGAACCCCGCTTGCTCCAATAATCAGGATCACCCGTAGCATGCGCGCCGGCACTCGTGGGTTTGACTGCTTCATAGATATCCCCGGAAGGATCACGGACCATATCTGCGATCTGGTAAGAGCGGGTAGTCTGATAATCGGCTACCGATTGATTCAGATACAGGGTTCCATCAATCTGGGTCGTCCCCAAATTGCTGAAATACAGAAAACTGTCCGATGCATAGGGGGCATTCGTAAAATTGCTGAAGGAGGTATTGTTCAGCTGCAGATAAAAACTCAGTTTTAAATCAACAGGTGGTACCACCCGCACAGCTCCCGTATCATTCAGCTTGACCAGAAGAATCAGGGAATTTTCCACCATTTTCCACAGAATTCCCAAGCCGGCAAGTGATTTGGTCGTTGCAGGTGTAGGAACAATATCAAAATCCATGCATCGACCATCTGCATAATAGTCATGCTGGAGGCTAATCGAGGCTAATATGGTATAGGTCGTTGTCATGATACAGGTAGTTTACCCCGATCATTGATTGTAATGCTTCTGATAAATCCTCCACCGGCTTCAATGGCATTCTCATCGATGGTTATCTGCCGGACCTTATACATCACACTGGGGAGGTATTTGCCGCCCAGCATACTCCAGAGCTGATTACTTTGTTCGAAATTGAGGGTATGCATATCCACCATCAGTTTTTCGATGCCACTATTCAGGGCAGGGTGGGTCAGTGGGGTAAAAACCGGCTGGTATTGGAAGAAACGAATAATTGCAGAAAGCCATTTAAGGGAAGCATCCTGACTTTTCAGGTTCATCACAAAGAGGATATAGAGGTTCAGCAGTACTGGGGGTTGCTGATAAGTAATTCCCAAACCGGCTGGCCTAGCTACCAGCTCCTGGGGGCGGCTGATCCGGTCTTCTTCCACATTGACCAGGGAAATGACGGCTTTATTAGCCATTGGTACTTCGACCGCACTTGCATCCGTATCAAAAATCCGGGAAGCATTACCTAATACAAGGCTAAGATCCCCTATTACGAGATTCGGTTGTTGGAGGAGATATTGATTAATCTCATCCGTCAGAAATTTTAGGGTCAGGTCTATCATTAGGTCAGATCAAAAAAATGTTCCAAACACTACCGACTTGCCAAAAAAAGTTGAATATATCGCCCTCTAACTGTGCAATTTTTTATTCAACTACTCTAAAGTAATTCCCTAAAATCGTATTCTATAACATTTTTACAAAAAAACTTTTTTTAATAATGTAGTGTTTCCATAGATAATTAATAATCAATTCCATTGAGCATTTGAGGAAAATTTTTGGTTTATAGCATCGCCACGATCCGGGTGATCAGGAGGCAGCACATAATCAGTAACCAGATGATTCCACTGCTCCATTTCAGGATGGAACTGATCCCCATCAACCAACTATTGGTGCCTGAAACGGTATTGCCTTTGTTGAAGATCTTAATGATCTGAAGGCTGAAAATGTTTTCCAATACATCCATCAACCAGGTTCCAAGGGGCAATAGGCATAGCACCTCTAACACCAGGTCCCAATTGCTCGTCATACCGGAATTTCGAAGTACGAGCAAGCTGATAGCGATCATCAAACCATACAAACAGGGCATAAATGCAAAATCGATCCGCAACCCTCTTGCCAGTGAGGTTCTTGCATTCATATCAATATGATTAAGCAATCCTGCAATTTTATGCTTACTGAAAAGCCGGTGAAAAGCCTGTGTAGATACCGGTCTTGCAGACATGTCAAGCGTAAACCGGGCTGCCTGATGCATTATGACACTGGTGATGCCGGCACCAATGAAGAGGATGGAAATGGCCCACCACAAGATATTTTCCGGACAGGGAATTGAAAAGCTGATCCTTATTGCGTTGTTCATGTGTTTCTTGGTTGAGGTTTCTGCCGAGCAGGAATTCGATTAACTGAAGGCTGCTTTTGTTTTGAGTTGATTACCCATTTGGACTTGCTCACTCAGCATCAGGATGCGTTCCCGTTTGTATTCCTCCCAATTGAAATTGACATCCTCACCACCCAGGTCTTCGGTCTTAAAATCCGGTCGTCCTTTATAAATATTCATCTCCCCTTTATCGCCACGACGGAACGCCACACGCGTACCTTCTTCCCGCAGTGCCTGGATCGTCTCCGCCTGGTGCTCGCGGTTTTTGAGATTTCCCAACAGGAATATGGAGGCGGTGAGGGCGCCCCGGAAGAATAATTCCACCTGGTCCTCACTACTAAGGCTAAAGTTTAACCAGTGTATATCCCCGGTATCAATACTGCGGACTGTTTTTTTGAAAATATTATGTTTGGAAATGAAGTCCCGGTCATAGAAAAACCGCATGGTTGATATCATTGCTCCCGCCAGTTTTGCCAGGGTATCGATCTCTTTATTCCGGGCATCATCCTCGAATTCGAGCTTGATCCCAATTGTTGGTTTTAAGGGAACCGCTGAGTCTACATTATAAAAAATATTGACCGGGAAATTGCTGAGGACGCCACCATCCACCATCATTGCTTTATTTACCTTCGCTGGGTCAAAATGCTTGTTTAGTTTGACCAGGTTCTTCCATTCGGATTCAATGGACGTTAATTGAGCGGCATCATAGACCACCTCAAAAGGTTTAAAAAAGAAAGGAACGGACATGGAAGCACGGACATAATGGGCTGGTGAAACATTGAAATCACTGCCCCAATACATGCTGTGCATGGCCGGAAATTCCACTTTGATTCCATTACTGATATCGGAAGCAACGATGGCTATTTCCTTTTCATAGGATGTTGCCGGGAGATGTTTACCTCGTTTTTCTGGAGTCAGATTCTTTCGTAAACGAATGACTTTGTAGAATAAAGGTAGCAAGGCCTCTGCCTGCTGGATCGCAATCATTTTTCGTTTGGCGGCCTGCATATAATCCGGATCTGTATCCTTCAGGTCTTCCGGGCTATCATCGGTCACAGGTAATGATTTTGCCAGGCGCATCAGACGGTCATTTAATAAAGCCAATTGATCCGAACTATTTCGAATGGCAAGGGTGTCACTGGATAATGGTGATGGAATTCCCTTCAGATCCTCCAGTAACTGGTTTTTGATCTTGGTAAACCGACTGATATCCGCGGCACTTTCCGCAGACTGTTTGGAGTCGGGTTCGTCGGGAAGTTGACTTAATGTATCCAGGGTTTCATCCACTTCAACTGCTGGAGTGACCTGTGAACTCATATCCATATTGTAATCCGGACGAAGACTGGCATGTTCCTGGTCGAGTTTATTGAGCAGTTTGGCCACATTCGAAATACCGTTTTCCTTTAGGATCCCATCAATCCAGGTTTCAAAATCCAGCCCCGGATTGACGCCATATCCTGCGGTATGTCCAAAAAGATTCTTGAAGAATCCATATTGTCCGGCCATATAGGCAATCACAACAAAGAAGAACAGGGAGGAAAGGCCAACGATCCAACGCAGACTGGTTTGAAGGCCATTGTCACAGCACATCATCGTTAACCCCAATGCAGAGATAAGGAGGATCAACAGGAACCCGACACCGATCATATTGAAGAGCCTTACTCGTTTCAGGTAGTCAATGATGAGTTCGAAATTTACTTTGCCCTGGAAGTTTTTGAGCAACATTCGTTTCCAGATCGGTTGGCCATCCACCAGGTCGCCCAGGTTTTTTTTCGACAGATATTCTACCAGCTTTTCGGAACGGGTATCATAATAGGTATCCGTTGTAAGGCCATGCGGTTTATACAGGCTGCCATCCAGGCTTTGGGGAGTGGTATACAGATTGGGATTGCTGGCCTGTTTTTCACGCACATACTTTTCGTAATCCCGTTGCAGGAATTGAATTTCAGATTTCGTGGAGACCGCACTAAGTAAAAGGGTATTGATCGACCCAGCGCTGGTGCCGGCCATCTTGGCAAAGCTCATTCCCATGCATTCCAGGATGTAGGTATAGCCCGCCAGGGCGATTCCATGCACGCCACCACCTTCCTGAACCAGATCCACATATTGCCGGCCATTTACATCGATCACATCAGAAACGATCAGATTCGGAACACAGCGCCATTGATTATCGTCATGAAAATCCTGTTCCGGACCTGTTTCCAGGGGATTGCTTCCATCATCCAGGACAAAATCGCTGTTGTTTTCACCGGCTGCTGCCAATTCCTGAGCAGCCTGTTTATTATAGCTATCCCGCAGCAGCCGTATTAATGGCGCTACAGCATTGGTAAAGTCTTTAACGGATAGATCTTGGGTATCGTTCCCGGAAATAGGCATAATGACAAGCGTTATAGGCTTGCCAAAGTATTACGTTTAGTTTAGAACTAAAAGTTTAGTGCCTTGTAACTGCGATCCCGAAGCGATATGATCTATTGAACATCCAACAATTCAATATGGAAGATCAGATAACTACCTGCAGGTACGCTGCTTTGTGCGATGGCGCCATATCCCAGGCTGGGGGGGATATATAAGCTGATCGCGCCACCTTTGGTAATGAGGGGAAGACCTTCTTTCCAACCGGCAATCAGGCTATTCAGATATAGCTTGGTTCCGCTATTGGCATCAAACTGATCATTATTTGTAAACCGGCCGGTATAACTAACGGTGATGGTGGAACATACATCCGGACGGGTTGAATCTGTACCAGGTCGGTCAATGCTATAAAAGAACCCACGTGGATCTTCGATGGTCTTAATTTTGCTGGAATCCAGGAAAGCCCTCAGGGCCGAGGTTTCAGCGGTATCTGCCTGAAGAGTTGCTGTGGCACAAAGATTTGTATTGTCGGATTTTGTACAACTTATAAGGCTGACTGCCGCCAACAAAATGAATATGATTCTTTTCATGGCCGCAATCTACTTCAGAATGCCAATTCTATTCCGTTAATAATGGGCAGCCTGCCTATTTTCGCAGCTTAATTCGAACCATGTACCAGCAACTCCGCCAGACGATTCTTGAAGCTTATGCCGACCCGACATTGTTAAAACAACAAGCCTTTTCTGATGCCGTTCGTGCCGTGATCGAGGAAGTCGATAAGGGCCGCTTACGCGTAGCCCAACCCGCTGCTGATGGGGATAGTTGGGAAGTAAATGAATGGGTGAAACAGGCGATCCTGCTGTATTTCTCCATTCAGCCCATGCAAACCTGGGAATTGGAGCCATTTGAATTCCATGATAAAATGCTACTCAAAAAGGATTTTGCTTCCTTGGGAGTACGCGCTGTGCCGCATGCCATTGCTCGTTATGGTGCATTTCTGGGGCGGAATGTGATCCTGATGCCTTCGTATGTCAATATTGGTGCTTATGTCGATGAGGGAACAATGGTAGATACATGGGCCACGGTAGGTTCCTGTGCGCAGATTGGGAAAGGCGTGCATTTGAGCGGCGGTGTGGGAATTGGGGGCGTCCTGGAACCATTGCAGGCAGCCCCTGTTATCATTGGGGATGGGGCATTTATTGGTTCGCGCTGTATCGTGGTTGAAGGGGTTCAAGTGGGAAAAGAAGCGGTATTGGGAGCCAATGTGGTGCTGACTCAAAGTACGAAGATTATAGATGTGAGCGGCCCGGAACCCAAGACCTGGTCGGGGCATATACCTCCGAGAAGTGTGGTGATTCCCGGTTCTTACGACAAACAATTTCCGGCCGGTAAATTTGGAGTGGGTTGTGCCCTCATCATTGGACAACGCAAACCATCTACCGATCTTAAAACAAGCCTGAATGACGCCCTCCGGGATTTTGGAGTCTCTGTATAATCAATAAGTAAGCATGGAAGCTCATGGAATTTTTGCAGTATAAACTCTGGGGCGCTACAAGTGGGGATTATATCGCATTCCTGTTGATTGTGGTGGTCACCTTCCTGTTCAAAAAGTTTTTCTCCCGCCTGCTCGCCCGGCTTACCGCTGGAATGGCCACCCGGGTCAGCGAGGGTAAATACCGGAAACTGTTTCGGGCACTTATTAGGAAGCCCCTGGAATGGCTTATTGCCATCTTCCTGCTTTTTATTGCGTTCAATTTTATTGATCGTCCCCTCAGCAGGATCATCATAATGAGCTGGAAACACAAAAATGGATTGGACATGCTGAGTCTTGCTGATATCTGTGGCTATCTGTTCAGTTTTTTTGGGATCCTGTTCACGCTCCTTTTCTTTTCCCGGCTGATCGATTTTTTCTTTCGCGCAAAGGCCGAGCGGGCCATTCATCACCTTGAAAAGGAACGGGCTCAATTATTGCCCCTGATGAAGGACGTTCTAAAGATCCTTCTCTGGACCATCGGACTTTTCTGGATCCTTGGAGCGGTTTTCCGGGTGAATATCCCGGCGCTCATTACCGGTCTGGGTATTGGTGGGGTCGCTCTGGCATTAGCTGCAAAAGAGAGTATTGAGAATCTCATAGCTTCTTTTACCATCCTTGCAGACAAACCATTTGTGGCCGATGATACGGTGCGGCTGGGTACACTGGAGGGAAAAGTGGTTCGGATCGGGTTCCGCAGCACCCGGCTCCGGAATAGTGATGGCACTTTACTGATCGTGCCCAATAAAAAGCTGATCGACGAAAGCCTGGAGAATCTGAGTGAACGGGATATCCGGAAGATCAAACTCCTGCTGCCGATACATCCCCTGAAACAATCCAATAGCCTGGAAACACTGATGAATAAAATACGTGAGGCAGTGGATACAGTGGACCTGGTACAAGCCGGCACGAATGTGTCGATCGATTCATTCATGGAAACCTATACCCAGATCCTGGTGGTTTATCATCTCCCGGATAATTTCCCGGAGTCAAAGATTCAGGGGGCAAAGGATCAGGTGAACCTTCTGGTCTATGAATTAATATATGCAGCGATGGATGGGGATTGCTGATCACTGTTGTCCGGTAAACATTTTGTGTAAAATGGAAAAGAGGCTGTTTAAAAAGGAAAGCTTCTTTGTTAGTAGAAAGTCGAAAGACAAAAGTATAAAGCTGTTTTTCGGAAGTACCTGCAATTG